>Ga0114956_1002169_pt1 | contig 15531 bp, 17 predicted proteins | sample MaitaG_FD_87304 | JGI IMG/M metagenome (GOLD analysis project Ga0114956, IMG submission 87304) | Marine algal microbial communities from Maine, USA - Maine_Asex2 metaG | ecosystem: Host-associated > Algae > Red algae > Unclassified | place: Maine, USA | collected 2015-01-05 | reverse complement strand
GCTGCTGGTTTCTGTGGGGCGCTTAAGTAGTTCTTCTTGCTGCAATTGCAGACGCTCAATGTCCCGATACTGCCGCAGGATTACTTCATTGAGTTCTTGAACCGTGTTCTCCAGATCCATCATCTTCAGTTCCAGTGTCTCCAGGCGCGCGTCAGCGTGGGACGTATCGGATTCAGAATGTGCAGTCATGCGAATGGTTTCTGTCGGGCGGGGCGAGTGTTTGGCAGCGGTTGAGAGCCTGCGCGGTAAAAACTCGCGCTCGAGCGCTTTCTACCGCGCAGACTAGCGTTGGATTATTCATGAAACGCCAAAATATTGGATAATTTCTCGAGTAATTCTGTCCAGGGCGGTGCTGTATCACGCCAGTCTGGAGCTAATGAGGTCGAATGCGGTACATTATGCTAGATTCCTGCGCTCGTAACCGAAGACTGGCTGACTTTTGTGGCTCTGACACCTGAAGATATTGAATCCATCGCGCACCTGGCGCGCTTGGGATTGGACAAAAACGATCTGGCACCTCTCGCTGTCGATCTGTCGACCCTGCTCAATCTGGTTGACCAGTTACAGGCGGTCGATACCGAAGGTGTTGAGCCCATGGCGCATCCTGCCAGCGCCTCTCTGGTGATGCGCGATGACGTCGTCAGCGAGCACGATCAGCGCGACGTGCTGCAGGCACCGGCCCCCGCTCTTCAGGACGGGTATTTTCTGGTGCCTCGCGTTATCGAGTAAAGGCACTGCCTGCAAGGCACCCCGCACAACCTCTGATTCCCCTGAAATTCACGACAGGCCGTTTTCAACATGCATGACAAGACGCTTGCTCAGCAAGCTGCGCTTCTCGCCAGCCGAGAGCTGACTAGCCTTGAGCTGGTAGATCACTATCTGCAACGCATAGAGCGCCTCAATCCGGCGTTGAATGCGTATCTACAGGTAGATGCAGAAGGTGCCCGTGCATCGGCCGTACTCGCAGACGAGACTCTGCAGAAAGGTAATGGCGGGCCGCTGACGGGTATTCCCATTGCCCACAAGGACATCTTCTGCACAAAGGGTTTGAAGACTACATGCGGTTCCCGGATGCTCGAGAACTTCGTCGCACCGTATGACGCAACAGTAGTTGATAAACTGAAAGAGGCTGGAGTTGTTACATTGGGCAAGGCCAATATGGATGAATTTGCCATGGGCTCATCCAACGAGAACAGCTACTTCGGAGCGGTTGCCAATCCCTGGCAGCACGATCGCGTGCCCGGTGGATCATCAGGCGGTAGTGCTGCAGTAGTCGCCGCCCAACTGGCCAGTGCCGCAACGGGTACCGATACCGGGGGTTCCATCCGTCAACCGGCAGCGTTCTGTGGTGTGACGGGTATCAAGCCTACCTACGGGCGAGTATCACGCTACGGCATGATCGCTTTCGCCTCGAGTCTGGATCAGGGTGGTCCGCTGGCGAGAACAGCGCAAGATTGCGCCCTGTTGCTACAAGGCATGTCCGGCCACGATGGACGAGATTCCACCAGTAGCGAGTTGGCAGTCCCCGACTTCTCCGCCACACTGAATGACGATATCAAGGGTCTTCGTATTGGCATACCGGCAGAGTACTTCGCGCAGGGACTTGATGCGGCTATCGGTGATCGTGTTCATGCAGCGCTGGCCGAGCTCGAAAGTCTGGGTGCCATCCTAAAACCCATATCACTGCCCAATCAGGGTTTGTGTGTGCCGGCGTACTACATCATTGCTCCTGCCGAGGCGTCCAGTAATCTGTCGCGCTTCGATGGTGTACGTTTTGGGCATCGTTGCGAGAATCCGCAGGACCTGGAAGAGCTCTACAAGCGCTCACGCGGCGAGGGCTTTGGTCCGGAAGTAAAGCGGCGTATTCTTATTGGTACCTACACTCTGTCCGCAGGTTATTACGATGCGTATTACCGCAAGGCCCAGCAGGTTCGACAGCTGGTGAGCAATGATTTTGCAGCAGCGTTTAAAGAGGTGGATGTCATTGCCGGACCCACTACGCCGACAACAGCCTTTGTTAAAGGTGAGAAAAAAGACGATCCGATCTCCATGTATCTGAATGATCTTTTTACTGTCTCGGCCAATTTGTCGGGCTTGCCCGGTTTGTCTGCACCGTGTGGATTTGTCGATGATCTGCCGGTTGGCTTGCAGCTGGTTGCACCTGCTAACGAGGAGGCGCGTCTGTTAAACGTTGCGCATCGTTATCAGACTATGACTGGCTGGCATATGCAGTCACCCACGACGATTGATTGAACAGGGGCTGACTGACTATGTCATGGGAAACCGTTATCGGGCTGGAGATTCACGCACAGCTCTCTACAAAATCAAAGATATTCTCTGGCGCATCCACCGCGTTTGGAGCCGAGCCGAATACACAGGCGTCTGCAGTTGATCTCGGCTTGCCGGGTGTGCTGCCGGTCGTTAACAAAGACGTGGTAAGAATGGCCGTGCGTTTTGCGCTGGCCACCGATGCAGCCATTACCAAGCGATCGGTCTTTGCACGAAAAAACTATTTCTACCCGGACTTGCCCAAGGGTTATCAGATATCACAGATGGACTTTCCTATTGTAGGCGTCGGGTCCATTACGGTGACGCTGCCGGATGGCACTGAAAAAACGGTTGGCCTGACGCGAGCGCATCTGGAAGAGGATGCCGGCAAGTCGGTACACGACATGTTTGAAGGCTGCACCGGTATTGATCTGAACCGGGCGGGTACACCACTGCTGGAAATAGTATCTGAGCCCGACATGCGCTCGGCAACAGAAGCTGTGGCCTATGCTCGCTATATACATTCGCTGGTGCGATATATCGATATCTGTGATGGCAACATGCAAGAAGGCTCGTTCCGTTGTGATGCCAACATATCCATACGGGAATCAGGTGCCGAGAAACTCGGTACACGAGCAGAAATCAAGAACCTGAATTCCTTCCGCTTTCTCGAACGCGCAATAGACCATGAAGTAGAGAGACAGATAGACATTTTAGAAAGTGGCGGCATCGTCGTTCAGGAGACGCGTCTTTACGATGCAGACCGAGACGAGACGCGATCCATGCGCAGTAAGGAGGAGGCCAACGACTACCGGTATTTCCCTGATCCCGACTTGCCACCGCTGGTTATAGATGATGCCTTCATTGCTGCCGTTGCTGCCGACATGCCGGAGTTACCGGTGAAGCGGCGAAGACGCTTCATGGAAGATTTCAAATTACCCGCAGCCGATGCGCAGGCGCTTTGTAATGACAGGCTTACGGCGGACTATTTTGAAGCGGTGTTTGAAAACCGACAGTTTGAACCCCGGCTGGCGGCCAACTGGATGCTGGGTGAGTTGTTTGCGCGCATGAACAAGGAAGATGTCGAACTGGCCGATGTGCCGGTGACCTCGCACCAGCTGGGCAACCTGATTGAGCGTGTTAGTGATGGAACGCTGTCAGGGAAACTGGGCAAGCAGGTGTTTGAAGCCTTGTGGGAAGGTGAATGTGAGGTGGATGCGATTATTGACAGCAAAGGCTTGAAGCAAATTACCGATACCGGTGCTATTGAAGCCATGATAGATGAGGTGATAGCGGCCAACCCGTCGCAACTGGCAGAGTATCGAGCGGGTAAGGAAAAGCTGTTGTCGTTTTTTGTAGGCGCTGTCATGAAGGCGTCCAAAGGCAAGGCCAACCCTGCACAGCTTAATCAGATTCTGCGCGACAAACTCAAAGCCTGATTGCACCTTGAGTGCAACGGGGCATTCAGTGAGCGCCAACCTTTATGGCGAACACCGGGTGGTATGCTCTGGTAGGTGTGCTCTTGAGCAGACAGGATGATGCTGTCTAGAGCACTCGCATTCTGCGGTAGGCATGGTAGGTGGGTGCTGCCTATGGGCCTGATTGCAGGGATAGCTTTACCCGGTGCCGCGGAACCGATGCGTGCCGCTATTCCCTGGTGTATCGGTGCACTATTGTTTCTGGCTGTTCTGCGTATTTTTCCAGATTCAGCGGCAATGACATCTGCGTTGTCTGCAAGGCAATGGTTTGATACCGGCAAGCTGGTTGTCGGTACGCAAGTACTATTGCCCGTGTTGGTTTTTTTTGTCGGTTCGGCTTTGGGTGTGCCGGCGTTATGGTTGCTGGCCGCAACTCTGGTCAGTGCCGCTCCACCGATCTCAGGGAGTCCGAATCTCGTACTATTGTTGCGTGGTGATGGGCAGCTGGCCATGCGTTGGTTGATGTTGGGTACGGCTGTGTTGCCTCTGACGTGCTTGCCCATTCTGCTGCTCTTGTTTCCTGCACAGTCCATCTCCATCATGTTGCGGCCGTCAATGGTTTTGCTTGTGCTTATAGTGGGATCTGTGTTGCTGGCGCTGCTGGTCTTGCGCTTTTCAAGCTCGCGCCGCATCAGCTCAGGCACTGAAACGCTGGATGGTCTCAGTGCAATCGTCTTGGCGTTGATGGTAATCGGATTGATGTCGGCGGTGCATCATCCTGATACAGGCCCAGGCGATATAGCCGGAATGCTGGTATTGGCGATTGTTGTCAATACTGGGTTGCAGTGCCTCGGTGTTGTCGTATCGAAGGTATTGAACAGGCACAAAAATAGGCGTGAGGCATTGCCTGCAAAGCTGAATACAGAAACGACTACGGATGCAAGTGCTGGTGGACGTAATCGTCCACATCACGAGCGTACCATCGCTTACGGGGTGGTGATGGGTAATCGAAATATTGCCCTCTATCTCACGGCACTGCCTGCTGTGCAGATGGAGCCGTTACTATTGTTTATCGCCTGTTATCAGGTGCCGATGTATTTGACCCCGTTAATTGGCGATGTACTTTACCGTCGTCTGGAGTAGACAGTGATGCGAGAACGCGACAAACAACAGAAGTTTCTTGTTGAAAGCTGTGACGTGCGTGGGCACATTGTGCAGCTTGACGATACATGGGTAGAGGCGGTTGCTCGCACAGACTATCCCGACACCGTACGACAGATTCTGGGTGAGGCTTTCGTTGCGGCAGCACTACTGGCCAGCACAATAAAATTTGATGGCAAGATGACGCTGCAAGTTCGCGGCAAAGGGCCGATCTATCTACTGGTTGTGCAGGTCACCAATGAAGGTACGGTACGAGGCCTGGCACGCTGGCATGATGTGCCCGACACTACAGAGCTGATGACAGCCTTCGGTGCCGATGCCCGGATGATCATCAGTATCGAAGCGAGTAAATATGCTGAGCCTTATCAGGGCATTGTTGCGCTGGAAGGCGATTGTCTTGCTGACGCCTTGCAAGCCTATTTCCGAACCAGCGAACAATTGCCTACAAAACTCTATCTAGCGGTAAAAGACACTACGGCTGCAGGCGTTCTCATACAGAAATTACCCGTTGAAGAACGTACCTATCATGACGCCGATGGCTGGCAACGCGCCAACGTGCTGTGTGCAACGTTGACGGATGAAGAGCTTTGCACCGACGATAGTCACACGCTGCTGCATAGAATTTTTCACGAAGAGCGCGTCCGGTTGTTTGAACCAGCCAGTGTTGCATTTGTTTGCAGTTGTTCACGTGAGCGTACTGATGGCATGTTGGCAGGGTTGGGACGGGCAGAAGTCGACAGCATTGTTGAAGAGCAGGGCAAGGTTGAAATCACCTGTGAGTTTTGTGATTGCGTTTACAACTACGATGCCGTTGATGTTGCTGGGTTGTTCATGGGAATTGCAACTTCTGAGACACAATTAGGCGATGAGAGTAATGACGCGGATGTAACACACCATTGAACAGGTAATAGTACCTGTAGTAAAGGGTATCAGGCATGGTGGGTGCAGAACGTTGACAGACTATACTTTCGCCTGAAATCACACACTGCGGAAAAAACGCAATGAACCATGCCTTTATTGTCGCTGTAAAAAACAAGTCTGTTCTACCGTTTAAACGTCGTCGCCTTGTATTATTATCTACAGCACTACTGTTCAGTGTCGTAGGTAGTAATCATTTGCAGGCAGCCCCCACAGTTGCGGGCAACGTTATAAGCTGGCCTGATGATGGCTGGTATCAAGTTCAAGACGCTACCAGCTACGAATCGCTTTGCCAGGGGGGGAGTTCCTGTACGCTCAGTGCGGGTACCTATAATGTTATCAACCTCACAACAGGTATGCGCTTTGAAGCGATCAGTGTCTCTGACACACCCGTTGTAGAACCACCAGTCGTGCCTCCCGTAGTCCCACCGGTTGTCGAGCCGCCAACTGCACCCACCACAGTAACCGTTGAAGGATCCATAATCAGTTGGCCAGCTGATGGCTGGTACCAGGTGCAAGACGCTGAGTTTTTCAGAGAGTTCTGCCAAGGTGGCACATCGTGTGAAGTCCCTGATGGTACGTACAACATTATCAACCACACTAACGGCAAACGCTTCAATGGCATCGTTGTCAGTACTGGTGGAAACGGGGGCGGTAATCCCATTCCTCCCATGGCAGGGCCGATACCTTCACCCAACCCTTCTGACCCATTCGGTTCGTTACTCGAACAGGATAGTGAAGCTAGTGTTGCTGGAGGACCCCCAACCCAACCCAAGAACTTGCGTCTCGATCTGGTTTCCAATGACTGGGCCGAATTCAGCTGGGCGCCATCCAATGATGATGGTGAAGTTGTCGAGTACACCATCTATCGAAGCGATGGCGTAATCTATCGTGTACGGGGTGATCAGACTGACCCTTCATCGGGTGCTCAGGCGGAGATCGAAAAGTTCTGGGCAACCACCTCGTTCATCGATTGCAACTACACACGCTTCGATAGCCGGCTACACAAATGTGCAGAGAATTCACCAACGCCTGGCAGTACCTATACCTATGAAGTGACAGCGGTAGATAACAACGGTCTGGAATCAGCAGCCTCTGAGCCACTGACTATTTCATACTTCGAAGAGATAGATGCACCGGTACCGTTATACAAGGATTTTTACAAAGGGGGTGACGATACGTTTGCCAACGATACTGATCTGTCGGTTGTCAACTTGTGGAAGGGCGGTTTCGATCTGGTCTTCTCTGATGAATTCAACGGTGATGCCATTGATCCGATCAAATGGCAAACCGGTTTGACGTGGGGAGACTCGCGTATCATCAATGGCGAGCAGCAGTACTTTGTCAATACGCAAAAGGACTCAGACTTCGGCTACGACCCGTTTACCTTCACCGGCGAATCCATGATCATCAACGCAGTCCCTGTACCGGATGAGCTGCGCGGTAATCTTCCACCGGTGTGTGATGAAGCGGATCCGTCCGGTCTGGACCGATGTGAATTTTTATCAGGTGCGTTATCCACTCACGATCGTTTTCAGTTTATCTACGGATACACTGAAGGGCGATTCAAGGTCAGTGGTGCACCAGGTGCATTATCGAGTTTCTATCTCTACCATCGCTATGCTGGCGAAGGCGTCAACCACCACGCGCCGGAGATTGACATCGTGGAATACCTGGGTGAAAACCCGTTTGGTGATGAAGATGCTTTCCAGACTTATCACTATGGTGATCCCAACACGAAGATCACCCGCTCAGCGCCCACCATGGCTTACGAGAAGCCAGATGGAGGCACGTACGCTGCAGATGGTGAGTGGCATACGTTTGGCGTATTGTGGGAGCCACAGCTGGTGATCTGGTATATCGACGGCGTGGAAGTAAAGCGTTTGTTCGGACCACAGGTATCGCGTCAGCCGATGACTGTCATCAACTATCTGGTTGCAGGTAGTGGTTGGGCACCGACGCCTGATATTACTAACCAGGATCTATTCCCGTTGCAATTCGAAGCCGACTATATTCGCGTCTACCAGCGCGATGCGTTTAAAGGTACGGCTAAGTTCGGACCTTAGTTTGAGATTTTAGTCTAGTCACGGTTCAGACCGAACGATTCCATGGAAACGCTCAGTCTGTTCTCGTGATTGATTCATGCTGTTCAACTATCAACTGCAGGTGGGGGTTGATGTTGTGTTCGACAATTCTGGAACAATCGGGCCGCTTATCTGGAAATTATACCTATGCCGCGAACGGCAGCAAAATTGTTCCCACAGCCGACATTCACAGAGTATCTGATATTGCGAATAATTCGTTGAAACGATTTATGCCTTTGCATGTGAACTTAACGACTCGCGATTCTTGCGTTCGTTTTGCCCATCGAAGTTCTTCGAACCGGGCGAAATAGGCACGCCCTAAGCTACCGGCCAAATGCGATCGACGCTCACTCCAATCCAAACATTCTCTGCACAAAACAGCCCTACCTTTTCTCAACTGTGCAACGTCTATCCCGAATTCGTTAGTAAATCGCTCGCCTGACTTAGTCAGTGTCAGCGAACCATCTGTGTTTTTTAATAGACGTTGTAATATCAAGCTATCGTAAAGTTGCACGCCTTTATCACCAGCTAGGTGGTTGTAACAGATCCGAGCGTTACGCATCGCAGCATCTGATGGGCCTAGTCTTATGCGCGCTATTTCATCGCTAGAAGTTAGACTCATAAGCGCCTCTAGAATGTGAGCCACTTCCTCGCTAAACAGCGAAAAGTACTTATGCCGACCCTGTTTACGAAGTTGTAGCAAACCACCCTGTTCTAGTTTTGCGAGATGCGTACTAGCTGTTTGCTGGGTAATGCCTGCTTCTCTTGCAAGCTCGCTTGCGGTGAGCGCTTTCCCACTCATGAGCGCTGTCAACATACTGCCCCTAGCAGGATCACCGATTAGAGCGCCGATTCTGGAGATATTGGGAGACCCTTTCATAGTTCGATCGTAATCGAAGCATATTCGGATAGCAAGGGCCTAGAATAGACACTCTACAAGGAGACGATTTATGCTGACCTGTGTTATTCAATACCAAATTGATCCAACCAAGAAAGAGCAATTCGCTGAATATGCTATGAACTGGGGCCAAGCCATACCTCGCTGCGGTGCCGAACTTGTAGGCTACTTCGCACCCCATGAGGGATCTAGCACGCTAGCTTACGGGATTTACAATATTCCAAGCCTTTCAGACTATGAAGCCTATCGCGCTCGACTCGCGGCAGATCCATTGGGCCGTGAAAACTACGCGTTCGCGCAAAAAGAAAAGTTTCTGCTGAAAGAGGACCGAACCTTTGTAAAACTGGTCTCTACGCCACATGGCTTGACTACATGATTGCGGTGATTTTTGAAGTGGAGCCTGCTTCAGATCACAAACAAGAGTATCTGGACATAGCGGCTGACATGCGCCCATTGCTTGACGAAATCGAGGGTTTTGTCTCAGTGGAACGATTCCAGAGCCTGACCGACCCTGAGAAACTGTTGTCTCTGTCATTCTTTGAGAATGAAGAGGCGGTCCGTCAGTGGCGCGTGCTAAGTCAGCACAGAAAAGCGCAATCCAAGGGCCGAGGCGGCGTCTTCGTGGACTATCGGTTGCGTGTTGCCCACGTCCTTCGCGACTACGGTTTGTTTGATCGCAATCAGGCTCCTGACGACAGCAGGGCCACGCATTCTGAATGATCATTCGTTGCACAGTTAGAACCTATTTATTAGACACATTAGAGCAGATTGATGATTGATATCACACCATATCTACCTGGAATACTAGCCGCCTATACCATTTTGGTAGTTGCTGCCTCGTCGCCTGGTCCCGCTGTGGCGTTGCTTATTGGAATTGCCACTGAGCAAGGTCGTACTCCTGCACTAATTGCTACGTTGGGAATCTCATTGGGTAGCATGACGATAAATATTCTGACCATGCTTGGAGTTGGTATAGTGATATCCCAAGCTGCGTGGGCTGTAAGTATTCTGCGCGTGGTAGGTGCTTTGTATCTTCTTTATCTTGCTTACGGCGCATTCACAAAAGCGATTCGACCTCCAAAGCTAGAAAAAGTGGAATCGATTCATCGGAAGAATTCAAAAAACTTCCTTTTCGGATATTTATTGCAAATAACCAACCCCAAAGCTATTTCATTCTGGATTGCTATTGCATCAATCGGTGCGGTTGATGGTGCAACACTTCCTATAGTAATAGCGTTTATCATCGGTGCATTTTTTATCTCATTTGCCTGCCACGGAACTTGGGCACTGGCGTTGTCACTAGAAGAAGTGCGACGTCGCTACTTCGCTATACGGCGTTGGATTGAGGCTACTCTGGGCTGTCTATTCACGTTTTTTGCGTTCAGACTAGCTATAGCTGAGTCATCATAGAATTCGCTCTATAGCCCGCTTAGGGCGATAGCCGACTGTAACAGGCGCTGAAAATGACCGTCAGTGGGAGTTATGCTTGGCTTTTCGATGCGTTGTCAAGTACAACGTTCGACCGAGGACTAGACGAAATAGAATGGACCTACAATGGGCGGTTTGATTCAAGCCTGCCAAACTTGGCGTCAGTAGGCTTTCCGATAGAAGTATCCGCGCGTTCACTTACGCACATTGATATGCGGTTGTTAGTGCCCTTTTATTTTCATGATGATTTGACGGCTGACATGGATGGAATGGCTGGACGAGACAAGCGTCGGAATATATTTAAGGACTGCACGTCAATTGGAAAAGATAGTGTTCAGTGCGTAAATGAAGCAGCTGGAATGTTGATCGTTAATTTATTGTATGGCGGTGCTCAAGTCCCCAAACCTCATCTAGGGTATTCACTTATAAATGGTGTAGGCGTAAAAGCTAAGCTTTTTGATGGAAATGAACTTGTAGATGAAGTAGACATAAGAGGTATTCCTGGCTGGGTCAAAGACGAGTCTATTGAAGGGTTGGGTAACAATCCCTTCATTTTTGACTTGCATCCGATTGAGTCCGCATTGCCTAAGAATAGATAGTTAAATGAAGGAGGGAAAACATGACGTGGACATATGTATTGAATGAGACTGACGAACGTTACAGTTTCAAACCGCCTCGGAATCTGGACCATGCTTCAAAGCAGGATTTGCCAGAATCTTAATTTCAAGTACGTGCGTGTCTCTATGAATGGATGATGGACGGTTTTGTGAAGCATCAATCTCACGGAAGGCTAGCAAGGCTAACCAAGGGAAAACAATACATCCAGGATAGAGAGAACCTTGCTCAGCATGATTCTGAACTACGGTCATTGGTTGAGGCGAATGAAGTTCATAGATCAGCACTATTGAGAATTATTTCTGTGATGCCAGACGATGTACCACAAAAGGCGTATTTGCTGGAAACTATCATCGGAAAGATGTCTGCGTAGAGCAGAACAAATATAAGTGTTTGCAAAAGTGTGCTGAGCTATAGTGGAGTCTCATACTACCACCCAAATTAACATGGAATATTAGAAAGATATGAGCGGCAAGACGGTTAGTCTGATTCCACCTCCAGATGGATATGCCGAATGGCTAGCCGATTTAAAAGGCCATATTCACACCGCTCAGCAACGCGCGAGTTTGGTAGTCAATCACGAATTGGTATTGCTGTGTTGGCAGATCGGTCAGGACATTCTGACGCAACGAGCCGACCAGGGTTGGGGGACGAAGTTGATTGAGCGTTTAGCACAAGATTTACATACAGCCTTTCCGGAAATGAAAGGTTTTTCGCCGCGTAATCTCAAATACATGAGGGCTTTTGCAGAGGCCTGGCCAGACCGAGAATTTGTGCAAGCGGTACTTGCACAATTTCCTTGGTATCATCAATTGGCGTTACTGGACAAGTTAAACAAATCCGAGAGTCGACAAGGTAGTGGCTGAGTACGCACTACGCGATAATACTCAACCTATAGGTGTTGCTGAATATCAACTTGTGGAATCCCCACCACCTGAGCTTCAGTCTGATATGCCCAGTATTGAGCAAATAGAACGCGAGCTGGCAAATGAAGAAGCATTCAAGGAAGGCGATTCACAGTGACCAGTTAAGACAACACGCATCGTATGGATGGAGCGATGACCAGTACCGATCGGTCATAACATACAGGAGTAACAAGAAGGCATGAGCGTTAAGCTGGTTGGTCTGACTACACCTCCAGATGGATACCCCGAATGGCTAGCTGATTTAAAAGGCCGCATTCACAAAAGGGACCAATCATAGGCTATGGCTAGTTGAGCAGGGCGAATGACTTCAATCCCCATTTGTCGCAGGTTTTCCACATACCGGACACCCCTTGTTCTTGCGCAGCTGAATCTCGTTCCATTCCATCGACAAACCATCAAACAGGACGAGCCTGCCAGCAAGGCTATCGCCAATACCGCAGATCAGTTTCAGTGCTTCGATAGCTTGCACACAACCCACCATGCCAACCACGGGTCCAAGGATGCCGGCCTGAGCGCAGGTGTCTACACTGTTGTCGCCTTCGGTATACAGACATCGATAGCACGGGGCATCTTCCTGTCTGGAGTCGTAAACGCTGATCTGTCCGTCGAAACGGATAGCGGCGCCGCTTACTAGCGGCACTCGATGTTTGACACACGCTGCATTGACTGCGAAGCGGGTAGGGAAGTTGTCGCTGCAATCGAGTACCACGGTGCAGTGTGGGATAAGAGTGGCGAGCTCTTCTGCCTCAAGGGCATAGTCCAGTGTCTCTATTGTGCATTCCGGATTGATGGCAAGACACCCCTCGCGTGCCGACTCGGTTTTGAGCTGACCGACCCGCGTGTTGGTATGAGCGATCTGTCTTTGCAGGTTTGATGTTTCAACCGTGTCGAAGTCGGCAAAGCTCAGCTTACCCACACCGGCTGCTGCGAGATAGAGCGCTGCTGGTGAGCCCAGACCGCCCAGTCCCACGATCAGCACATGACTTTGGCTTATTCTTAGTTGTCCGGCCTCGCCAATTTGTGAGAGGCTGGTGTGTCGGCTGTATCTTTGATCGGGTGTAAGGTCCATAGGGTGTAGTGTACTGGTTCGGGCTATGCCTGAATGAACCGACCATCCGCCCGCTGGAGCCATTCCATGAATTTCCTCGCCCATTCCCTGTTAGGGTTTGACGACTCCGCCCTGATTGCCGGCCAGTTCTGCGGCGATTTCGTCCGTGGCAGCCAGCTCTCGGATTATCCTGCAGGCATAGAGCGTGGCATTCGTCTGCATCGTCGTCTGGACGTATTCACTGACACATTTCCGGCGCTGCAGCCAGCGCGTCAACACATGCCGGGTATTCCTCGCCGATTTGCCGGCATCGTCATTGATGTGCTGTTTGACCATTATCTGGCAACGCGGTGGGAGCAATTCAGTGATCAGTCACTCGCAGCACATGCTGCCTATGTACATGGCGCCCTGCGTGAGCATGAGGCTGTGTTACCAGACGCCTTGCTACGCTTCATGAGCGCGTTGGAGGAACACGACATCCTCGCGCGCAACACAGATATCGCAGCCATAGAGCTAACCCTGGCCCGACTCTCGCGACGATCGCCTCGTTTCGGCGCTCTGGCGCTCAGTCAGGCTCAATTACTGCCGCTAAGTGATCAGTTGCAAACGCCGTTTGACGCTTTCTATCCCAGGCTGCATGAAACCGCGGTAACCTATCTGGCCAACCATCCGTTGTCCGGCTACCCCGCTGCCAGTCAAACCCGCAAAGGAGCCACACTGTGAGTGATCGCAAGCCCAACCCGCAGGCCGTGTTGCCTGAGCGCTGGTCACGAAAACTGTATTCGTCACTGCCGCTGTTAAACCGCGAACTCAGCTTCCTGTCATTCGACGAACGTGTGCTGGAGCTGGCCAGTGACCCTCAGGTGCCGTTGCTGGAAAGGCTCCGGTTTCTGTGTATCTCAAGCAGTAACCTGGACGAATTTTTCGAGATTCGTGTAGCAGGACTCAAGCAGAAAATCGAAGGTGGAGTGGAAGGCGCCGGTATTGACGGCTTGTCTCCCTCGCAGGAGATGGAGGCGATCAATCAGCAAACCCATGCACTGGTTCAGAAGCAGTACAAGTTGCTCAACGACGTTTTGATTCCCGAACTGGATGGCCAGGATATTCGATTCTTTACCCGGCAGAGCTGGAATGAGAAAATGAGTGTGTGGATAGGGGACTTCTTTGTTAACAATATCGCGCCGGTTTTAAGCCCACTGGGGCTCGACCCTGCACACCCGTTTCCCAGACTCACTAACAAGAGCCTCAACTTCATTATAGATCTGCGCGGTGTAGATGCGTTTGGCAGAGACTCCGGTTTCGCTCTGCTGCGTGCACCGCGGTCACTACCCCGGGTTATCAGGATTCCCTCGGAGATCTGTGGAGTACGTGACGGGTTTGTTTTTCTCTCATCCATTATTCACTCGCAGATAGGGTCCTTGTTTCACGGTATGGATCCGCTAGGGGTTTACCAGTTCAAGGTGACTCGCAACAGCGATTTGTACGTGTCTGAGGAAGAGGTAGCCAATTTGCGCAGAGCGCTGGAGAGTGAGCTTGTGCAACGCAACTTTGGTCAGGCTGTTCGTCTTGAGGTTGCAGCGAATTGCCCTAATCGTATCGTGCGCTATCTGCAAAGACAATTTCGATTGGAAATAGATGACGTCTATAAAGTGGATGGGCCGGTAAACCTAAATCGCCTGATGGCAATCCCTGATGAGATTGATCGACCGGATTTGAAGTACGGCTCTTTTACACCGTATGTTGCATCCGCGTTCGAGTCAGGCATGAGTGTCTTTGAAAACATCAAACAACGCTCTCCCATTCTGTTTCATCATCCCTACGAATCGTATGTGCCGGTCATAGATCTGGTGAGACAGGCTGCACTGGATCCTGATGTGCTGGCGATAAAACAGACGTTGTACAGAACGGGGCACGAGTCGGTGTTTGTCAGTGCGCTGATGGAGGCTTCCAGAGCAGGCAAGGATGTCACTGTTGTGATTGAACTGCGCGCCCGCTTCGATGAGGCTGCTAATATCGAACTGGCAACACGGCTTCAAGAGGCAGGAATACAGGTGGTCTATGGTGTGGTGTCGTTCAAGACACACGCCAAGATGCTGTTGGTTGTTCGCCGTGAAAAGAACAAGCTCATGAAGTATGTGCATGTGGGCACTGGCAACTATCACGCAACCACTGCGCGTGCCTATACCGATATCAGTATGCTGACGAACAACAAGGCTATTACCGAAGACGTGCATCGCGTTTTTACCCAGTTGACAGGGCTGGGGCAAACACTAAACCTGAAACAGTTGGTGCAGGCTCCATTCAATCTGCATGCATTCATTCTTGAGTCGATTGCTAACGAGACACAGATTGCCAGTAAAGGCGGCCAGGGTCATGTTATTGCACGCATGAACTCGCTGGTAGACCCCGGTGTAATTGATGCTCTATACAAGGCATCCTCTGCGGGCGTGAAAGTGGAACTGGTCGTGCGCGGCATTTGCATGTTAAAAGCTGGTGTTCCCGGCCTGTCCGAAAACGTCAGGGTAGTATCCGTGTTAGGCCGCTTCCTTGAGCACTCACGAGTATTCTGGTTCGGTAACGGCGGGAAAGAGAAGCTGTACATCAGTAGCGCTGACTGGATGCCGAGGAATTTTTTCAATCGTGTTGAAATTGCAGTACCACTGGAAGGTGATGCACTGACCCGGGTCAAGGAAGAATGCCTGGATGTGTATCTTCGGGATAACACATTTTCATGGGAGCAGAATGCCAACGGCACTTATGACCGCCT
>Ga0114956_1002166_pt1 | contig 15542 bp, 13 predicted proteins | sample MaitaG_FD_87304 | JGI IMG/M metagenome (GOLD analysis project Ga0114956, IMG submission 87304) | Marine algal microbial communities from Maine, USA - Maine_Asex2 metaG | ecosystem: Host-associated > Algae > Red algae > Unclassified | place: Maine, USA | collected 2015-01-05 | reverse complement strand
CTGTCTTAAACGGAAAACCCAGTAATAACTGCCTTGGTTATTATGCGCAATGCAGTAATCGCGTCGCACATCATTATTACCCCACCAGCCGTTTTCAATACGCTCAGGGTTGGTATCAATCTGCAAAGCTTCGGTTGCGGGGCGTGGTTCGGGTAATAACCAGAGTGGGCGTGCAGGCCATTCGCTGGGCGGTCGTTTGGATTCCAGCATGGCAGCTAGCCAGGCTTTCTCCGGCCGGTGGTCATCATCGGGCAAGGCGGTATATAGCGCCTCTTTACCAAGCCGAGCCATTAGATTATCAAACACGTGCTGTATGCTGGTCGGCTGGGCCTGACTTTTTTGAAACAGATCTTTACCATCGCGTTCGATATCGGCCAGTTCAGCTGCTTTTATTTTTACGCGTGTGACGGGTTCTGCTAACACGGTATTGCCCAGACGCTCTTTGGCTACTTTGAGTAAATGTGCATGATCGGCTGTGGCACTCAGAAAACGTAGAGCGACAACCGTGGGTTCATGACGATGGTGATATAAAATAATGTCGAGTGACTTCACGCCATGATCACCTGCTTTTAAATAACCTCCCAATGCATTCAACAAGCGGTTTAATGGAAATGCCAGTGCGTTAGTGTCTGGTGCTTCAAGTGGTAAATCGAATGCTTGAGAAAAGGTGTCCGGGGCAATAAATGCCGGGCATGGATCGGGTAAGGTGCCATCTATTTTATAAATGATATCGGTACATTGATGACCAAAGCGTCTTGTTAACGCGGCGGGTGGTATATCGATGAGTTGTTGCAACACACGAATGCCCGATTGTCGCAAACCACGCTGGGTAAATTCATCCAGAGTCAGGTACTCCACAGGAATATCGCTCAGCATGCGTTGCATGGCTTTGACAGAGCGCGCAGGTTCTTCAATACCTGCATAAGCAAACAAAGATGCAGCGGTTGACGTTGGTGCTACGCCTGCAATCATGTTCAGTCCCTGTGCGGTGGCGTCTTCATGTAGCTGTGCCAACAATGCATCGAGTCCACCAAACAGTTTCAAACTGGCTTTTACTTCCAGCAGTATTGACGCCGGCATGCGCGGTGTTACCCATGAAGAATAACGCAAAGCCCACAAGGCTAATTGGCGCAAATGTACTTGCTGTTCATCTTCGGCATATTCGCTTACCTGTAGATTTGGTGCAATGGCATAAGCACTGTTTAATGTCAGGCCGCAGTGAATGCCGAGTTCGGTTGCCATCTGGTTACACGCCATGATCTGCCTACGTGAACCGTGTTGATGAATAACGGCAGTTGGCATATAAGTCGTGTGTGTTGCACGCTGTCGGTCAATCGGTAGTTGTGGAAAATAAAGACAAGCCCAGAGCACGATCAAAGTTTCGGAGGTATTTTTTTAACAGGTGTAACAGGTGTAACAGGTGTAACAGGTGCAATTGAGCCGGTTGTTGGATTGGTCTCTGGTGACAGTGCTGGCCATTCAACGCCCTGTGATTGATCAAACTGGGCTGGATTAATATGAACAGTGTGTTGTTTGCCACCGCGAGACTTGATAATGCTGAGCTTCATTTGCTGAGTTGCATGGTGAGATACATGTTGGGATGCGTGGTGAGAAGTTGTGCTAACAACCATGCGAAGTGCAGCCGGAGAGTGCTGACCTTGTGCACTTGCCGGACGGTAAACCGTTGCCCAGGTATTGCCAAGTTCGGCCGCTAGCTGCAAGCGGCGTTGCTTTTGAGCTGTTGTGCGGGTTACCCAGGCAACAACCGATGCAAAAATACCAGCGCGCAACAATTGTTCTGTAGCCCACAAGGTATCGTTGTCGTTATCGGTGTTGATGATGAGCAGGCGCTCAAGATTGATACCCGAATTCGCCAGTGCCGGCGCATAAGGCAGATAAGGTGGGTTAACAAATGCCGCCCACTGATTGTCACTGGTGACTTGGCTTAAGCCAGGTAGCAAAAGGCTAAGTTCACCAATACCGCTCTGTTCTAATAACAGCTCTGTAAGACAACCGATCCCCCAGCCACCCGATGGTAGTACGTTGTCGAGCTGTGCGTAGCCAGTGGACAATGCAGCGTAGTCGTTGTATTGATCGCGACCACGCCACAGAGCTGGCTGAGACTTGAGTAACTCATTGAGGGCGGTGTTCATGGTAGTGGTTCGACATGATTTAGGTCAGTGTTCGAGACGCAGCACACCAACGTAAACGCCTTCTATCGAAAAATCCTGCTCGCGAAGATCGACTCTGATAGGGTCGAAATCTTCGTTCTCAGGTAACAGGGTGACAATATTGCCACGCTGGCGAAATCGTTTAACAGTGACTTCATCATCGACGCGCGCAACCACAATCTGGTTGCTGTTGACCTGGGTGGTTGCATGTACAGCCAGTAAATCGCCGTCGAGAATACCAACATCGCGCATGCTCATGCCTTTTACGCGAAGAAGGTAGTCTGCGTGTGGGTAAAAGAGATCGGGTGTGACTTGTACATGGTCTTCGATGTGATCACTGGACATGATAGGTTCGCCGGCAGCAACCTGTCCTACCAGTGGCAAACCTTCTTCCTTGATATCTTCGATGACGCGAATACCGCGCGAGGTGCCTGAAATAAGCTCGATAGCGCCTTTTTTCTCTAGCGCCCGTAAGTGGTCTTCTGCAGCCGTTGGCGAACGAAAGCCAAAGTACTCGCAAATATCGGTACGCGTGGGCGGAAACCCGGTAGACGCAATATGCGACTGAATCATTCGAAGAATTTCCTGCTGTCGCTTAGTTAGTCCCTGCATTCTGGTTCCTTGAGAAATGGGAGTACTGAGTATATTTACAGTTAGCGAAGTTTGCAAGCCGGAAGTTTGTAATTAGGTCATATTTTTTTATTGTCATCTAATACTACTCTTGTATTTTTACTCCCACCGAAACAGTTTGGCACCGATAATCACGCAAACCACCGAAAATACCATCAGGTACATGACGTTCCAGCCTACATCCAGCAAGCTTGCGCCATCGATCATGATGGCGCGTGCAGCATCAACTATATGCGTTAGCGGTAAAATCTGGGCGAAGCTTTTCACAAATGGATGAGCGCCTTCTAATGAAAACCAGACGCCTGACATAACCAGCATTGGCCAGGTAAAAAGATTTAGCAACCCTCCCGCGAGTTCTTCACTTGCCGTTCGTGCTGCTACCAGCAGGCCAAGATTAATCAAAGCGATAGCTCCAATTGTCAGAACAAAAATGAGGCTGAAGTAACTGCCATGCATGGTAAAATCAAGTACAAAGTGGGTGCCAAAGAAAACGCAAAGTGTGATGGCCATGACCAGCCATAACCTTGATGCTACTTGAGCGCTTAGAAACTCAACCGCCGCCAGTGGTGTTGCCTTGAGACGTTTTAACACACCACTTTTCCTGTATCTGACAATAACGTAGCCAACACCGAACAGGCAGGCAAACATCATGTTCATACCCAGAATACCTGGTAGCACCCAGTCAACGTAGCGAACCTCTCGGCCGGAAACTTGTTCACGGGAATAACCACTGCCACCATCGGCCAGCAATAATTTCTCGGAAATATAGCCGTTAGGAGACGTGTCGTTGACCCAATAGCGCTTGGTTTGAACGTCGAGTAATAAATCCAGCTGGTGTCGTTCGATGCGAACTATTGATGCGGTGAGTTCGTCTACTGGTACAAACTGCATATGACGAGTTTTGAAAAACGATTCTGATTCAGGTACTGCCGGATAAACACCAACCTTGAACACCGCGCGATTGTCGTTGCCGAACATTACCGCAAGGCCAACAATAAGTAAGATGGGGAAAAATATATTCCATGCCCATGAAGATCGGTCACGAATAAATTCACGATTACGTGCCATGAACACAGCATGAAAGTGCTTTAGTGAAATCATGCTCGAAGTTCCTGGCCGGTTAAATCGATAAACAAATCTTCCAACGAACGAGATCGCACTTCCATGCCAGTGAGCGAAACACCATGTGCGGTAAGATGTTTAACGGTTTTATCTATGTCGGTTGTGAGAAACTCTGCGCGAGAACTGTTTAGCGTGAATGTGTGGGTTGACAACGCTGGCAGTGTGTCCGGAACCGAGTCTGCAGGCAAGTCAAGCAACACATCATTAAAGCGGTTGGAAAGTAAGTCGGCAGGGTTCCCCTGGGCAATGATTTTTCCGTGATCCATAAATACCAGCTCATCGCATAACAATTTGGCTTCTTCCATATAGTGCGTTGTTAGCACGATCGTTTTACCATTGGCTTTGATGTCGTTGACCAGTTGCCAAAAATTTCGACGTGCCTGAGGGTCGAGCCCTGTGGTAGGTTCATCGAGAAACACCACCTCTGGATCGTTAACCAGCGCTATAGCCAAAAGGACGCGTTGCTTTTGTCCACCAGAAAGTTTGCGTGTGTCCCGATCCAGAAATTCCTGCAGCGCGCATTGTTCAATTAGTTTTTCCAGTGGCACGGTTTTTTCGTAAAAACTGCCGAACATGTTTAATGCTTCGGTGACTGTCATGTAGTCTTGCAGTGCAGTGTTTTGAAACATGATGCCAGCGTCATGGCGAAATTTATCACCGATGGGTTTGCCTCGATAAAGAATTTCACCACTGGTTGGTTTGACGATGCCTTCCAGCAGTTCAACGGTGGTGGTCTTACCCGCACCATTTGGGCCTAACAAGCCAAAACAAATACCTTGCTCAATCGATAAGCTGACACCGTCAACCGCTTTGACCAGTTCTTTTTTCTTTGGCTGGAAATGCTTGACTAAATCTCTGACTTCTATGATGGTTGACACTGTTTTTACCTGTGAGTTAAAACGGCTCAATTGCAAGCTTATACCCGTAAGTGTAATTTGGCGACTATCCGGGGCCTATGTGGTGGTAAGCTTTCAACCGTCAGCGAATTTGGCCAAAGGTATTGCAGGAAATGAATGCACGAAACACGACATCAAAGGCCGGGGCCAATTCTTTACTGGCGCGTGGGCGTGATCATCTGGCCATTCCCGGCCCGTCAGTCATGCCGGAACGGGTGTTGCGGGCAATGCACAGACCAGCTCCAAACATCTATCAGGGCGAGCTCGTTGACATTACTGCCAGCATAAAATCCGATCTGAATTCGCTGGCTGGTAATAGCGGGGAGGTTGGCATGTACATTGGCAACGGACATGCTGCATGGGAAGCCAGCTTATGTAATACATTTAGTCGAGGTGACAAGGTACTGTTTTTGTTCAACGGTCGTTTTGGTATGGCGTGGGCAGCTGTTGCGACGGCTCTGGGAATCGATGTTCAAGTACTCGATTTTGGGCATGAGCGTGCAGTAGATGCAGCTGAACTGGAATCAGTGCTAGCCAATGACGAATCGCACGCCATAAAAGCGGTGTTAACAGTGCATACGGATACTGCGTCCGCGTCGAGCAATGACCTTGCCGCAATTCGTGGTGCCATTGATTCTGCAAAACACCCCGCGCTTTATATGGTTGACAGTATTGCCTCGTTTGCTTGCGAATCGTTTTATATGGACAAGCTTGGAGTTGATGTAATGATCACGGCAAGTCAAAAGGGCTTAATGACCCCACCGGGTTTAGCGTTTCTTTTTGTTGGTGAGAAGTTCTGGTCGTATCAGAAAAATGCTGACCTGGTGACACCGTACTGGAATGCAAACACACGTATGTACCCGGCTATGTTTCCTGATAACTTCAACGGCACACCCCCAACGCATCATTTGTATGGACTACGTGAAGCTTTGGATATGTTGCTTGAGGAAGGTATCGAGAATACCTGGCGACGTCACGAAGTCATGGCGCGCGCGGTTTGGGCAGCGGTTGATGTTTGGGGGCAGGGTGGCAACTTTTCCTGCAACGTTGCTGATGAAGCAATGCGTTCACGTGCTGTAACCATGATCAACACGCCCAAAGGTATTGGTGGTGCGTTACTGGCGCTTTGCATCGAACAATTTGGGGTTGTGCTGGGAGTCGCTTTAGACCCAAACCCTGAGCGTAAAATTCTTGATGATGCATTTCGCATTGGTCATATGGGACATCTGAATCCTCCCATGTTGCTTGGTACGTTGGGTAGTGTTGAAGCGGGGCTCAATGCGTTAAATGTAACGCGTGGGACAGGTGCGGTTGACGCAGCGGCTGCTGTGTTGGCAAACGTGTAAAAAACTAAAGATTAAAGCGTAACGGAAAAACATCCTGATTTTCCGTTACGACATTCACAACAGCACATTATCCAAACCTGTGTTGACCCTGTTGCTATTCTCCCTCCCATTGAACGAATCGAGAATATTGCTTCTTGCAACTATTTTCGTGCAGTTACTGAAAAGATGTGTATTCGTGTACACAAATAAACGGTATCTCCGTGCGTTTTCGCACAAGCGAGTTCTTCCCTTTATTCTGCTTGCTGGGTTTGGTAGACGACCCATCCTGCATCGTTTGTCTCTACCGGTTACGCTAGCGCATCGACGGATTTGTTCCTAACCGAAGATCCCTGCTGCCAGCACAAGTTATAACGCTCTCGTCCGATAAATTTGACAAATACAGCGCTGAGCGATCAGAAAGATACAGGCAGTAACCTGAAAATGCACTAACTGTGGGCCGTTATTGCACCATTAACCAAAAATTAATTAACATTACCGACGCAAAAAATATGAATGCAGTAATTCATAACGTATTATGTTCGAACTCGCCTGCTACAAAAGTATAGGATTGCTCGAAACTGTCTTGAGGCTTGGTTGTAATTGACGATACGAAAATGCTGAAAATTTCCAACACAGTACAAATTCCATTGAATGAAATTGAGTTCGAGGCCATCCGCGCACAAGGTGCAGGTGGGCAGAACGTCAACAAAGTCTCTACCGCAATTCACCTTAGATTCGATATTAACCTTTCGTCACTACCTGCCGTTTACAAGGAGAAATTGTTGGCGCTTTCTGATCAAAGGATTACCAATGACGGTGTTATTGTTATTAAAGCGCAGAAATTTCGTAGCCAGGACAAAAACAGGGCTGACGCGTTGGAGCGTCTGAAGCAGGTTATAAAGATGGCCACGGTTGTTAAAAAAAGCCGTAAAGCCACAAAGCCATCGCGAAACTCTCAAAGAAAGAGAATGGATTCGAAGAACAAACATGGAAAGCTCAAAAGCTTACGCAAAAGAATCGATTACTAGTCGAATAGAACAGAGTTAACTATGCCTAAACACTTAACTAACGTACAAGTAAGCGAATACCATGAGCGGGGGTTTCTCTCGCCAATTGACCTTATTTCTGAGTCTGATGCTGTTGCAATTCGCGACCAGCTTGAAGAGGCAGAACGACTATATCCGGCACATATCAATGCAGAAAATCGAAACAACGCGCATTTGGTTTTCGACTTTCTCGATACATTGGCTTTTCATCCGATCATGCTCGATATTGTAGAAGACTTACTTGGTCCCGATTTTTCTTTGTGGGGTAGTGTACTGTTTATCAAAGATCCTGGAAGTGCACATTTTGTCAGTTGGCATCAAGACGCTACCTATATGGGAATGACTTCCAATAACTTTGTTACGCCATGGATTGCGCTGTCACCTAGTAACCGTGACACAGGCTGTATGAGCATGATTCCAGGTAGCCATAGAAACCACATAAAGCCGCATGATGATACTTTTGAAAAGGACAACATCCTGACGCGCGGTCAGGTAGTAAAAGATGTTGATGAGTCCAGTGCCGTTGATTTAATACTCAGGCCCGGCCAGATGTCGTTGCATCATGGTGAGATTGTTCATGGCTCTCAGCCAAACCTGAGTAGCGAGCGGCGTATTGGTTTTGCACTTCAGTCCTACATGTCAAACGAGATAACGCAGCATATCGGTAAAAACATGTGGCTACCGGTCCGCGGCAAGCCACGTGACCAGGCCGGTTCAGAACAGCTAAATCGACCGGAGAATAATATGGATACCAATGCTGTTTCGCAGCGAGAGGTTGTCAATAAAAATTTCGGCGATATTCTTTATCATGGTGCCAGTCAGCGGCGTAACTATTGATTAGCACCATTCGGTTTTCGTAAAGCTGCGCATAATCAATCTAGCTTGTGACCCATGCGCTGAGCTTTGGTTTTCAGGTAGCTAACGTTATGTTCGTGTGATTCAACTTGATGTGCAACTTGCTCAACAACCTTGATACCGAACGACTCTAACCCTGATACTTTGTCAGGATTGTTTGTCATGAGTCGTACGCCCGCCACATTGACACTTTGCAGCATGTGAGCAGCAGTATCGTACACGCGCGCATCTGCAGGAAAGCCCAGTTGATGGTTTGCATCAACGGTATCTAAACCAGAATCCTGCAATTCATAAGCGCGAATTTTATTGCCCAGTCCTATGCCACGTCCTTCCTGCCGAAGATAGACCAATGCACCACAACCCTCTTTGGCAATGCGATTCATGGCGAATTGTAGTTGCTGCCCGCAATCACACCGCATTGACCCGAATGCATCACCGGTTAAGCATTCTGAGTGTAGCCGTACCAGTGGAGTTGTTCCTGCCAGCTCGCCCATGGTAAGCAGACTGTGTTCATTACCCTGTTGATCTCGGAATATAGCGATATCGAAGGTTCCGTGTTCTGTTGGTAATTGGCTTTTTCCGATCAAGCTGATGGTGTTATCGTTAGCTGTGTTCTTATATCCGACATCAGCCTCTTTGTCCTGTCGGTATTTAACGATTGCATCGATGCTGGTAACCAGTATGTTGTGCTTTTCTGCAAATTCGTATACTTCTGGCAGACGCATCAATTCACCTTGTTCATCCATGATTTGACACAGAACACTCGCTGGTTTTAGTGATGCAAGCCTGGACAGATCTACACCTGCTTCTGTTTGTCCACGACGTTCCAATACACCACCCTGTGCTGCGCGAATCGGGAACATGTGGCCAGGGGAGACGATATCTACCGGTTTAGAATTCGGGTCTATTAGCGTTTTAATAGTTTGTGCGCGATCGGGTGCAGAGATGCCAGCGCCCACGTTCTCGTTAGCTTCAACTGAAACGGTAAAGCTGGTGCCAAACTCACTTCTGTTTTGAGTGGCAGGTACCATGAGCGGCAGTTGCAATCGATCAAGCATGCTTGGTTCCATGGCGATGCAAACCAGGCTACGACCCTGTGTCATCATAAAGTTGATTTTTGCGGCAGTACAGAATTCGGCTGCAATAACCAGATCACCTTCGTTTTCTTGTTCATCGTCGTTAACAACGATAACGAATGAACCGCTTTTTATCGCTTCAATAGCCGCTTCGACGGGAGCGATTGACATGTTACTCATTAACTTTCTCTTTCATGTGCAGCGCTTGATTCTGTGTTTGCTTTTGTGCTTGATGCAATATTTGACGTTCAACATATTTACCCAGTACATCGACTTCAACATTGACCTGTTCGCCGATAGATTTTTTTGGCATGACTATATGCTGTTGGGTATAGGCAACGAGTGTTACGTTGAACCAGTCGCGACCAGTGTCGACAACGGTTAAGCTTGTGCCATCTAATGTGATATAGCCTTTGGTTACGATGTAGCGCATCAGATCTTCCGGTACTTCAATGGTTACCCATAACGCATCTTTGTCTTTCTTGAAATTGGTTATAACGCCGGTTGTATCAACGTGTCCCTGTACAAAATGTCCTCCCATACGGGTGGATGGCGTCACTGAACGTTCAAGGTTGACAGGTGCATCAGTTTCTAGTTTATCCAGATTAGTTCGAATGCGAGTTTCAGGTGCGAGTCCTGCGGTAAAGCTAGCATCAGTGATCTGCGTAACGGTTAAACACACACCATTAACGGCAATGCTGTCACCAAGCTGTGTATTTTCCAGCACTGTCTTACAACTAACTGACAGATCAAAACCTGTGCTTGTCGGTTGACATTCAATGACCTGACCTAACTCTTCGACAATGCCGGTAAACATGTTATTTGAACACTCTATTAAATTCAGCTGTGCTGTCGTTGGCTATGCGGCCTTTGACAAGTATGTCATTATTTAAATATTCAACGCTTACGTTAGTCAGTCTTGGTGCGAGCGCTAGTGTTTCGAAACCCAGACCTCCAACACTTGGCGACGCGTCGTTTCCACCAATTAACACCGGTGCAATAAACGCCCAGACTTCATTTATAAGTGCGTGGTCGAGAAAGTTTCCAACAACCGTGTTTCCGCCTTCTACTAATACGCTTTGCATACCTCGCTGGCCTAGTTCTTTTAAGAGCAGCTTGACGTCGGGGTAGTTTTTGGTTTCTGCGTTGGTTTGATTGTTTGCTTTTGGCGAGCAGGGAAGTTTGATAACCTCTATGTTTAGCTCGGCTAATTTATGTGCGTGTTTTTCGGGCATTGCATTGGTTGATACCACGATGGTATTTCCGGGTAACGACTGATTGAATAATGAGTTGCTCAACGGTACTCGTCCTGAGGAATCTAGAACAATTCTTATTGGGTGCGCTGGGTCTGAATACGGGTGAGCGTCTGGGTTGCGAACAGTTAGTTGCGGTTGATCGGCAATGGCGGTTTGCGCACCAACGATGATCGCATCGACTGCCTGCCGGGCAAGGTGCCCGTATTGTCGAGATTCAGGGCCGGTAATCCATTGGCTGTCACCGTTTCGAGTCGCTGTGCGACCGTCGAGGCTGCTTGCAAATTTTGCTATAACGTACGGCGTTGAATATGCTTGATAATGAAAGAAGAAGCGGTTGACTTGCCGTGCCTGCTCTTCACAGATGCCTCCTACCACCTCGATTCCGGCGGCACGAAGTATCTCGGCACCACCACGGGCTTTGGTATTAGTATCGGAGGTGGCGTAAACAAGTTTGCTGAATCCGGCATTGAGTATGGCGTTAGTGCACGGAGGTGTTTTGCCTTGATGCGAACAGGGCTCCAGTGACACATATATAGTTGCGTCTTCTGTTGAATAGCCGTTGGCGGTGGCGTTGTTGATTGCATCGACTTCGGCATGCGCTTCGCCAGCTTGTTTGTGCCAGCCTTCTGCAACGATGGCATCATCGCGAACAATTACTGCGCCCACGAGCGGGTTAGGGCTGGTATTGCCCACGGCTCTCTCAGCCAACTCAATGGCGCGTTGCATGTAGTGTTCGTGTGTCGGCATAACCGGCCCAATAATAAAATCGGGGCGGCATGACACAGGGGGGACGCACATCAACTGTTGCATTGATATGCAGGCTGAGCGCATGCAGGCACTTGCCGCGCAGCCGACTACCTGTTCCAAACTTCTCTCATCCGGACTATAACCGTCGGCTCTGGAATTTGACCAGATCAGCCGCAAACTGTTGCCAGTTCGCAGGTCACGGGCTTGACGTGCCGAAACACGCCCTACCGTCGGTGGGGAATTGCACCCCGCCCCGAAGCTTGTGATTTGAAACTACAGGAATTCTTGGGTATTGGCAATGGGTTTGGGGCGCTGGACTGCGATTGATGGTTTTGGCGCGGGTGGAATTGTTAAGTAGGGCGGGTTTTTGGGTTGGTTGGTGGTTCGGTGGTGGGTTTGGTTTTGTGCTGGATTTGCTGCAGTTGCAGGCGCAGATGTTGGAGTTGCTGTTGCTGTTGGTGCTGGTGCTGGTGTTGGTGTTGCTGTTGCTGTTGCTGTTGGTGCTGGTGTATTTGTGCTCGCCGGGCGAAATGGCAATTCCATATCCGCATGCAAACCTAAATCGATAGTGACCTATTCGTAAAAAGTGAACACGTGGAGGTTTTTTTATAAAGATTTGTTTTAGATAGAGCAACAAATTGAGTTCATTTGAACAATCGTTGCGCTTCTGGCTCTGGCTCGATACGTATAACATTCACCAATAAAAAATGTGGTCAAATTAGCTTTAATACTGTATGAATTGATAGTATTAATGTGCTAGCATAAAATTAGAAAGCAGCAATAGATAGATGCACTTTAAGCAGCAGTAGAAGGCTGCGAGTGTCTAAGTAAGTTAAAAAAAACGCGAAAGGAGTTGCCGTGATTTTTAAAAACGAAACCAGTGAATCACCTGATCAACTAGATTCAGCTGAGAAAGCAAATCTGTCGAGTGGTTGGGGTAGCTCAATTCGATTGGCAATGGAGCTACTATCCGACGAACAACGTAATAAACTTGCGACCGGCAAGGTTATGGACTGCAACGACGTAAGTTCAACATCGACAAATACTGAAAAAATCAAAACAGATGTTGTGAAATCAGACTTGGCAGTCAATAGCGAATCCACGGATGAATTCGGAACTGCTAAAGAAATTCTAAGGGCACTCCATATTCTCGTAAATCAGGAGAGCAATAATCTTTGCGCGCAAATTGAGCTTCTAGTACGATTTGATGAGCTAGAAGGTTGGCGCGAATCAGGCTCGAAAAGTTGTACGGCCTGGATGAATGCGTATCTACAAATTGATCAGCGGACAGCCTGGGAACGCTTGCGGGTAGGGCGTCAGATACGTTTTCTACCTATTATTCGCAAACTTTTTCAGCAAGGCCGGCTTAGTTGGTCGAAAGTACGCTTGCTCACGCGAGTCGCTACAGCCGACAATGAAAGCTTGCTCGCACATGCATCTATGGATGCATCGGTAAGCGATGTTCAACGACTGTGCGAAGAGTATCGGTGGGCTAAAGACGATAAGGAAAGTGATGCATGCCGGGCCAAAATGCAATTCGAGCAACGAACTCTAAACTGGCAGCAATTGTCGAATGGCAGTACACAAATTAGAATCGTTTTGCCTCCAGAGCAAGCTCAGAATTTCTTACACGCCATTGAGCAGTGCGAGGAACTGATCTATCAGGATATGAATTTAGAAGTAGATTCTCAAAACAACTTATATAAAACAGATTCCGAATCAGTTAATTGCATTGCTGAAAGCCCAAGTGATGAAAAGATAACGCCATCGCAAAGAAGAGCAGATGCAGCCATTCTGCTTGCAGAACGCAGTATTGCTTTTTGTGGTCAACACCTTTCACCAGCAGATCGATTTCAGGTAGTGCTGAATATTGATAACGACAGCCTTGCCAGAGACTGTGAAAATGATGTTGCTTCGCCTGGAGTCCCACCGCGAAAGCCCATGATTGAAGGGATTGGGTCTGTACCGATTGCAACAGCAAGAAAGATTGCATGTGATTGCAGCGTGGTAAAACTACTCACAGAAGGGGGCGAGCCGTTATCGATAGGACGCAAAAACAGGATATGGGCTCCGTCTATGCGTCGTGCCATTCTCACAAGGGATCGTCACTGTCAGTTTCCCGGGTGTTCTTCTCATCGCTTTTTACACATCCATCACATAAAGCATTGGATAGATGGCGGAGAAACATCGATTGACAATGGAGTATGCCTTTGCCAATACCACCATCAGCTAGTACATTCTGAGCATTACAGCATCGAGCGTTGCACTGTCGAGTCGACTGAATTTGAGACAACAGGTTTTCATTCTTCCAGTAAAAAGAAGCTGCTTCCAACTCGTTGTCGGTTCGTATTCAAACGCCCAAATTGTTTGTCAGACAACAAGTTGAAGGAGCGGTCATTGAATGACCAAGAGTCAATACGCGGAGGCGCCATGAATAATAGTGCAGATTTAATGATGAATAGTTCCAGCTGTGGTTCCGCTGATGTGATGTCTAGCAGCAAGTTTTCGAGTAGACATGGGACCGTGCAAGCATCGGCAATTGAGATAAGAAACGGATGCAAAGAAGAGCAGGCTTGCTATGAAATTACGAGTAAGCTGGCGCGGTGCTTCGGGCAATCCATTCAAGTTTGATACTGGAGGTGCATTAACTTGCAAATTATTGTTCAAATTTGTTGTGCTAATAAATTATTTTCAAATTATTTTATGGTAGAAATATCCTTTTAAATACATGGGTATACGTCACAATAAGTGCTGTTTGTTGTGAACAGTTTCAAAATAAAGGTTGACTTTTACTTGGCATGGGGAAACAATCCCATGCATGGATATATTTAACAAAGCAGCTCTTACGGACATGGCTGGGTCGATCTTGAGACCTTTGATCACGGTGTTAATGCGCAACAAGTTCACTCACTCTGAGCTTACCGAGTTGGTTCGGCAAACCTACATAGAAGTAGCATACACCAAATTCTCGTTGCCTGAAAAACGAATGACCTATTCTCGTGCAGCTTTGCTTTCTGGCTTAAGTCGCAAGGAGGTTGTCCGGCTCCACAACAATATTAAAGCTATTAAGGTTTGTCAAAGCACATCAATGCAGCAAATTCAGAATCGTGTGCAGAAAATAGTTAATGGATGGCACGCCGACAGTGCTTACCTCAATGCTAATAAAAAACCCCTAGAACTTCCAATTTCAGATGGCGACTATTCTTTTTCCAAACTTGTGGAAAAGTATTGTGGTGATATTGCATATGGGCCAGTTTTAGAAGAATTACTTCGGCTCGAATTCATTTCAAAGTCGAGTAACGATACTGTTAAATTGCTGCAGGATGACTACAGCACTGCATATGATGAACTAGAAAACATTCGTGTAATGTCTGTCTGTGTTTCCGACTTATTTAGCGCTGGTATCCAAAATACAGGTACAACTGAGGGTGATATCAGGTTTCAACGTCAGTTTGTTTACAGTGGTATTGAGGAGACTCTAGCACAGAGGTTTCATGAAGCTGGCAACGAAAAAGCTATGGCTTTGTTCGAACTTCTAAACGAGTTTCTATCGTCGAGTGGAGCGCAAACCGAGCCGTTGATACGCCAGTCTGTTAAACGTGTTGGGTTAGGTATCTATTATTTTGAGGACGCCAGTCCAGTAAGAAGCATAAAGATGACGAGTGAAGAACATGCATAAGAAAATTATAAAACCATTGTCCAACATTATATTTGTCGGCCTTTACATCGCTACATTGTCCGGTTGTTCTGTAGGTGGTAGCGGGCCAGATGATGACGACCACGAGGGAGGCGTCATTGGAACTGGGTTGATTCTGAAAGGTACAGTGACTGATGTACGCGCATTCGCAAGCAATACGTTGCTCATAAAATCTCGTACCGGCGAGGTAAGCAGGGCAGTCATAGACGACTCCGGTCGATTTTATGCGCCCAATGTTTCAGGGTCCCCACCCTATTTGCTGCGTGCTGATCTGGGTAACAATGAATTTCGTTATGGCATAGCATTCGACAATGAGATCGCGAATATTCATAGTTATACTGACGTTATTATGCGCAACTGGTTTGCATCAGGTAATGGTGAAATCGACTTCGAATTTGATCAGCAAACATTTACAACAGCGCTTCCTTCGCGGTCTCAATATCAGCAAAATGCTGGCGCGATTTTCTCGATCGTGCGTCTTGTGCTCGATTCCTATCAATTAACTGGGGACGTTCTACTAACTGGAGACTATGATGCCAGTAATAACAATTACGGTATTCATAGTTTTCTGCGTAGCAACTCAATATTTATTGAGGATGACAAAATTGCTCTGGTGATCACTGATCCTTTAACTGAAACTCAAAGTACAACAAAATCAGAATTTTCTGTGTTTGATATGGCCACAAATGCAGATGTGGAGCCACCAAGCGAACCCGAATCT
>Ga0114956_1002160_pt1 | contig 15556 bp, 14 predicted proteins | sample MaitaG_FD_87304 | JGI IMG/M metagenome (GOLD analysis project Ga0114956, IMG submission 87304) | Marine algal microbial communities from Maine, USA - Maine_Asex2 metaG | ecosystem: Host-associated > Algae > Red algae > Unclassified | place: Maine, USA | collected 2015-01-05 | reverse complement strand
CGGAAGCGTTGCACGCAGCAGTGCCCGCGAGCCTCGTGGCGAAGCAGCGAGAGGTTTCGTTTGTTCCTCGCTGCGCTCGGAAGCGTTGCACGCAGCAGTGCCCGCGAGCCTCGTGGCAAAGCAGCGTAGGGTGTCACAGCCAGCGGCGGACTTTGGATTGATAGGCCGTGTAGTCGGCGCCGAAGAGGTCAGTGAGGTGGCGTTCTTCGGGGACGATCTGTAGTTGGGTCAACGCGGCCACCAGGACGAGCGGGCCGATCAGGCCAAGGGCCGTCGATAGGAGCAACGGAACAGCCAGCGAGACGAGCACGATCCCGAGATACATGGGATTGCGGGTGAAGCGGTAGACGCCGCTGGTCACGAGGTCCGAGGCTCGCTCCGGATGGTGTGGGTTCACGGTGGTCTTTCGTTTCGCGAATCCACCGAGCGCGTCGAGGCCAAGACCGACGCCGATCAAACCGCAGGCCAGCGCAACGAGCTGCGTCTGACCATTGTTCAGAAGGCCAATCGGACGATCGAGGAACGACAGCCCCCAGCTCAGGAACCAACTCAGCGCAGCGAGCACAACCGGGGGAATACGAGTTTCAAGTCCGTCCACCCGCCAAGTGTCGCAGAAGGGCTGTCGCCGGGGGCGTACTATCGGCGCTTGGTGTCGGAATTGCGGCTTTCTGATTGGGATTTCGATCGTGAGCTGCAAGACTGCCCGGCGGAGTAATTCCGCTTTCCTACGAAGTAAGGGTTCGCAGTGTTCGACGATGATGATGACAATCCGATCGGAATTCTCATACTCGGTGTTCTTGCCGCAGTTCTTTCCATCATCATCTGGCAGTTCATCCAAGACGATGATGGCGGCGTAGCTCAAAAGTACGGCACGGCCGCAGTCGAAGAGGTCGCCGCAGAGCCCGAACCGACCCCGGCACCCGAGCCGACGGCCGCCCCGGCCCCGGCCCCGACCGCCGTGCCCGAGGTCGAGCCCGCCGCACCTGCGATCGTGTTCGAGCCGCTCGAAGTCGCCGGCACGCTCGTCGCTGGTGGCACGGGAATCATCCTCGACGGCCGGTTGCCCGACGAAGAAACCCGCACGGCGCTTGTGAGCGCCGCGTACGCCGAGTACGGCCAGGAGAACGTTGAGGACCGCACGACTCTGGACGACGGGGTCTCGTGGGAAGCCGGCATCAACATCAGCCTCGATGGCGAGGCCGACTCGCCGGAGAACGCCGACAAGTTGCGTCAGTTCATCGTTCTCGACGGAGCGAACGTCACCGACAACATCGTCGTCGCTGCACTCGAGCCAACGCCTGAACCTGTCAACCTCGAGCAGAGCCTCAACGATCTGTTCCAGCTCGAACCGATCCAGTTCGACTCTGGGTCCGCCCGCATCCGCGCCGAAAGCGACGCGACGATCGACAGCGCCGCGGAACTGCTCATCGCGAACCCCGACGGCGATCTCCTCGTCGAAGGGCACACCGATAGCAAGGGCAGCCAAGGCGCCAACCAGTCGCTCAGCGACCGCCGCGCCGAAGCCGTCCTCAACGCCCTCGTCGACCGTGGTGTGAACGCCGATCGTCTGACCTCACAAGGCTTCGGTGAAGACGAACCCATCGCCGACAACGAGACTCTTGAAGGTCGTCAGCAGAACCGGCGTATCGAATTCAGCCTCGGCTGATTCCTCGACCGGTCGAACCGATCCACGAGAACCGCAGTAATCCTGCGCTAGCGCGTCGCGTGGCGCGTATCTTCTAAGGGCTATGGCTGAATCGAAATTCCGAGCGCCAAAGGGCACTCGCGATGTTCTCCCTCCCGAGACCTCTCGGTGGCGCGCGCTCATCGACGTGTTCGCTCGACGATGTGAGCTGTCAGGCTATGGCCAGGTCGTATCGCCAATATTCGAAGAGCTCGGCGTGTTCCTGCGCATCGGCGAATCGACCGACATCGTCACCAAAGAGATGTACGAGTTCGTCGACAAATCGGCGAAGCCGACCCGGTTGGCGCTGCGCCCGGAGCTCACCGCGTCGATCGTTCGGGCCTACGTGCAACACCGCCCTGTCGCGCCGTGGAAGGTTTGGTACGAGGGGCCGCAGTTCCGTTATGAACGCCCCCAGGCCGGCCGGTATCGCCAGTTCAACCAGCTCGGTATCGAAGCGCTCGGAGCCGACGACCCCCACATCGATGTCGAAGTCATCGCGCTCGGGTGGCAGTTCTATGCCGACCTCGGCATGACACAAAACCGGTTACTCATCAACTCGCTTGGCGACGCGACGTGCCGTCCTGCGTACATGGACGCACTATCGGCGTACTTCACCTCGAAGCTCGGCGACCTCTCTGAACAATCGCAGCACACACTCGCCGTGAATCCGTTGCGAGTGCTCGACTCGAAGCGGCCTGAAGATCAGGCGATCATCGGAGCCGCCCCGACCATGGTCGACTTCCTTTCCGATGACACCGGCGAGCACTTCGCCGAGGTCCGCTCTGGCCTCGACCGTCTCGGCATCGAGTACGAGATCTCACCGCGCTTGGTGCGCGGCATGGACTACTACAGCCGCACGATCTTCGAGTTCGCCTCCGATGCGCTACAGAATGCGCAGAACGCGGTCGGTGGTGGCGGGCGGTACGACCGGCTCGCCGAAGACCTCGGCGGACCCGCGACGCCGGGCATCGGCTTTGCATTGGGCGTCGAACGGATTCTGCTGGCCTGTGATGCCGAAGGTGTCTTCGGCGATCCCGAATCTGGTGTCGCCGCATTTGTGATTGACGTCACCGGGGGGCAAGAAGGTCTCGTACTGACGCATGAACTGCGCAATGCAGGTATTGGCGCCGACCGATCATTTGGCGGTCGCTCAATGAAAGGCCAGATGCGCGCGGCCGACAAGAGTCCGGCCCGGTATTGCCTCATCGTCGGTGACGATGAAGTTGCAGCGGGCACCGTTACCTTGCGTGATCTACGCAGTGGCGACGAACAAGTACAGGTACCACGTGATCAGATCGTGGCCGAAATGACAAAGAGGTTGACGTGAGCGGCGACTACGAAGATGGCCCGTACGAAGATGAAGAGTACGACGATGCGGCCGACCTCAGCTACGCCCGAGGCATGCGCACCGACTACTGCGGCGACCTGACCGAGGACGATGACGGCCGCGAGGTTTCGGTCTGTGGCTGGGTCGATCGACGGCGTGAACATGGCGAGAAGCTCGCGTTCATCGACCTGCGCGATCACACCGGTGTTGTGCAGTGCGTGGTCGACGAGAAGCTCGAACTGCGGTCCGAGTTTGTCGCGCGCATCACGGGCACGGTTCGCGCCCGGCCCGACGGCATGGAGAACGAGCTGCTCGGTACGGGCGGCGTTGAAATCCATGAATGTGAAGTCGAAATCCTGAACGTGGCGCAGCCGCCGCCGTTCCCGATCCATAGCCGTCAAGATGTCGACGAGAACCTTCGACTCAAGCACCGCTACGTCGATCTTCGCCGTGAGCGGATGCAGCGCAACCTTCGGTACCGCGCTGTGGTCAACAGCACGATTCGCGAGGCGATGGAAGACCAGGGTTTCGTCGAGATCGAAACGCCGATGCTCATCGCGTCGACCCCCGAGGGTGCCCGCGATTTCGTCGTTCCGAGTCGTCTTCACCCGGGCGAGTTCTACGCACTGCCCCAGAGCCCCCAGCTCTTCAAACAACTCTGCATGGTTGGCGGCCTCGACCGCTACTACCAGATCGCCCGTTGCCTTCGCGACGAAGACCTGCGCGCCGACCGCCAGTTCGAGTTCATGCAGCTCGACTGCGAAGCAAGCTTTGTCGGTCAAGAAGAAGTCATCGAGTTCATCTCGTACACCGTTGCCGCGGTCGCCCACGCGGTGACTGGCGAAGTCGTCGAGAGCATCCCGACGATGACCTGGCACGACGCCATGGAGTTCTACGGCAACGACAAGCCCGACACCCGGTTCGAAATGTTGCTCGTCGAACTCACGCCATTGTTCGAGGGCACCGAAGCGAACGTCTTCAAGACCGATTGCGTGAAGGGCATCGTCGCCAAGGGCGGCGCAGAGGAAGGCCACGAGAACTACATCGGCCGCAACCGCATCGATGAACTCACCGAAATGTGTAAGAAGTGGGGCGCCAAGGGCCTCGCGTGGTTCCGCGTTGGCGAGAATCTCGAACTCGACGGCGGCCTTACCAAGTTCATGTCTGAAGCTGAACTCAAGGCGCTTCCAGAGCACATGGGCGCTGAGCCCGGCGATCTTCTGCTGCTGCAGTCCGGCGATCGCAAAGCGGTCAACACTATCCTCGGACGCCTGCGTCTTGAGCTCGGCAAGCCGCCGGTTGGCGAAGGCGGCTTCAACTTTCTGTGGGTTACCGAGTTCCCGCTGTTCGAAGGTCTCACCGAGGCCGGAGATCCGATCTCGGCTCACCACCCGTTCACGATGCCGCACGAAGAGGACCTCGATTATCTGGTGAAGGGTGGCGGCGAATCGCTACTCAAGATCCGATCGAAGGCCTACGACCTCGTTCTTAACGGCTGGGAACTTGGGTCCGGCAGCGTCCGAATCCACGACTCCGAAGTTCAGAAACGAGTGTTCGCGGCATTGGGCGTTGGCGATGAAGAGGCCGAAGAAAAGTTCGGTTTCCTCCTCGATGCCTTTCGCTTCGGTGCACCACCACATGCTGGTTTCGCCTTTGGTATCGATCGCCTAGCGGCCTTGCTCCTCGGCGAGGAGAACATCCGCGAGGTCATCGCCTATCCGAAGACGCAATCCGGCGCCGATCCGCTCACGAACGCGCCAAGTCCGATCGCAGATCGTCACCTCGACGAGCTAGGCCTGCGCGTCCTTCCACCAGTCGAGTAGCACACCATGGCTGAGATGCTTACGGCCGACGGCATGGTCGACGCCCCTGAACGGGTGCTTGTTGTCGTCGCCCACCCCGACGACATCGACTTCGGCAGCGCCGGCACGATTGCAACGCTCACCGGCCTCGGCAGCTACGTCGCGTACTGCCTGGCCACGAGCGGCGACGCGGGCGACGACGATATGACGGTGCCCCGCGAGGAGCTGGCGGCACTGCGGGAGGCCGAACAAACGGCGGCCGCAGCCCAAGTCGGCGTCGACACGCTGCACTGGCTGCATCATCCCGATGGCGCCGTCGTCGCGAATCTTGACTTGCGTCGTGATATCTCGCGCGTCATTCGAATCGAACGTCCCGACGTCGTGATCTCGCAAAGTCCCGAACGAAACTGGGACCGGATCTTCGGAAGCCACCCGGATCACCTCGCCACGGCCGAGGCCACGATGGCCGCCGTCTATCCCGATTCTCGCAACCCGCGGGCGTTCACCGAACTACTCCACGAAGGCCACAAGCCGCACACGGTTCCCGAGGTCTGGATCGGTGGTCTGTCACCGAACCGTTCGATCGATATCACCGACGCCTTTCCGAAAAAGGTCGCCGCGTTGGCCTCACACACCAGCCAAACCGGCTGGATGGGAGAACGGCTCGAAGAGATGTTGACCGAATGGGCGAGCACAAACGCCGAACGCGCCGGCATGCTCCCAGGCCGTCTTGCCGAGTCGTTTCGCGTCGTCAAGACGGTGTAGTTCTAGAAGACCGCAAACGCGCTGCCTCGCAGGACGCGTCAACCCAGCCGCCAACCCGCCACGGAGGCCCCTATGAATCGCTGCCGATTCGCCAACCCACCCGCCGCCAACCCGACAACCGACGGGGCTCGATCAAGCTCGCCACGACCGAGCACGAGCCGATCGCTCGTCGCTGCGTGTCTGCTTGCGCTGTTTGCCGCCCTGCTCGTCGGTTGTGGTGGGGGCGAAGAGCCGACTCCCGTCGAGGGGCTCGAGTCAACAAACGTGCGACCCGTCGTCAGCCCCGATCCGCTCGAAGGATTGCAGCCGTCGGACTTCTCGACGCCGGAAGAATCACAAGTACTGCAGGTCTGGTGCGTCTACGAGTTCGACACCGACGCATGCATCGAACTCGACCAGAAGTTCGGTCTCAACCAGTCGAACAACTTTGGTCTGCCCGCCGACCTGAAGACCCGCTCGGCTGAAGTCCTCGATGCCGAGTGCGCAAATGGCACCCAAGACCGAGTCAGCTGCGCCGAGCTCGCAACGCGTTGATCCGCCGCTCGATCCGCAACCTTCTGACCAACAGCCACCTGGCCCGGCCTGTCTGGTAGCAAGGGTCGTGGCCGAAGACCTCTTTGCGGCAGCGGCCGAAGCCCGTCTGCAGCGTCAGCAACCGCTTGCGGCCCGTATGCGGCCGCTCACACTCGACGACATCGTCGGTCAGCAACATCTCGTGGGGCCCGGACGACCGCTACGCACGCTGCTTGAAGCCGACCGGTTGTCGTCGGTCGTGTTCTGGGGCCCCGCCGGTACCGGCAAGACAACGCTGGCCCAGGTCGTGGCGCGGCTCACGGCGAAGGCCTTCGTTCAGCTCAGCGCAACCAGCGCGTCAGTGAAGGACGTACGAGAAGAACTCGCCCGGGCCGAGCAGCGCCTCGGCGAGCGCGAACAGGGCACGATTCTGTTTCTCGACGAAGTCCATCGCTTCAACAAGGCCCAGCAAGATTCGCTGCTGCCCGCGGTCGAAAGCGGCTTGATCGTGTTGATCGGCGCGACGACCGAGAACCCCTACTTCGAAGTCAACGCTCCGCTGCTGTCGAGGTCCACGCTGTTCCGGCTGCACCCGCTCGATGATGACGCGGTCATGTCGCTGCTTCGACGGGGTCTGACGTTCGAGGACGCGACGGCGGACGACTCGGCGCTCGATCACCTCGTTGCCCGGGTTGGCGGCGATGGCCGACAGACACTGACCGCGTTGGAGGTCGCCATCGTCTTGGCGTCGGAACGGTCGACGCCGCCGCACGTGACCGAAGCCGACGTCGAAGCCGCGCTCGACGTCAAGGCATTCCGTTACGGACGCGATGAGCACTACGACACGATCTCCGCGTTCATCAAAAGCATTCGCGGTTCAGACCCCGACGCCGCGTTGTACTGGCTGGCCCGCATGCTCGAAGCCGGCGAGGACGCGCGTTTTATCGCTCGGCGACTCGTCGTGCACGCAAGCGAAGATATCGGTATGGCCGACTCGCACGCATTGCCAATCGCGGTTGCGGCGGCCCAAGCGGTCGAGTTCGTCGGCCTGCCCGAGGCCCGCATCAACCTCGGCCATGCCACCGTGTACCTGGCAACCGCCCCGAAGTCGAACCGGGCCTACGTCGGTATCAATCGGGCCCAACAGGCCGCTCGCACCCTGGGGGGAGAAGTGCCCATGCACCTACGAGATGCGCACTACAGCGGAGCGAAGACCCTGGGCCACGGTGTGGGATATGAGTATCCTCACAATGACCCCCGCGGGTGGGTCGACCAGCAGTACCTGCCCGACCAGTTGCGGTCGCAGGTGTACTACGAACCGAGCGATCACGGCGACGAAGCCGCAGTGCAAGAGCGTCTCGCCACGTGGTGGGGCAAACCGACCGACGACGCCGATGCGTCAGACGCAACATCGTCCAACGCCATATCGTCGAACGCCATACCGCCCAACGCCATACCGCCCAACGCCATACCGCCCAACGCAATATCGTCCAACGCCATACCGACAGACGCCGCACCCACAAACGAACGCCAACCCCCGATGAACCAGAACCCCGACACGTGAAGGACGAGGAGTAACGATGTTTAAGAGAGTCATCTGGTTCGGTAGCGGCGTTGCATCAGGGGTGGCCGGATCGTCGTACGTTCGCCGCAAAGTCCGTCAGCAAGTCGAGCGCTTCACGCCCGAGGGCATCAAGCAACAGGCCGTCGACCGGTCGACCGAGAAGGTCGAACAGTTCCGCGAGGACATCACCGCCTATTTCCGCGACGGGCGGGACCTTTTGCACGCCTTCGGACGATCGCGAACATCGGAGTCGTCGGCCCAGCGCCGCCGCGACGCGATGCGGGCCGTGCCAGATAAGTAAACCTCGGAACCCCCGAGGGGCGGGCAGTACGATGGCCTGCTATGCAGGCACGAGAATTACGACAGGCGTTCCGCGAGTTCTTCATCGCGAGAAAGCACACCGCGGTGGAATCAGGCAGCCTGATTCCTCACGATCCAAGTCTGCTTTTCACCGTTGCGGGCATGGTGCCCTTCAAGCCGTATTTCGTCGGCGAAGAACCGGCGCCGTACAAGCGGGCGGTCACGGTGCAGAAATGTGTGCGGGCCGGCGGTAAACACAACGACCTCGATGAGATCGGGCGCACGCGTCGGCACCTCACCTTCTTCGAGATGCTCGGCAACTTCAGCTTCGGCGACTACTTCAAAGAGCTCGCGATTCCGATGGCCTGGGAGTTCAGCACCGAAGTACTCGGCCTCGACCCCGACAAGCTCTGGGTCACGGTTCATCTTTCCGATGACGAAGCCGAGGAGATCTGGCGCGACAAGGTCGGCGTTCGCCCGGACCGCATCCAGCGACTCGACGAAGACAACTATTGGCGTATGGCCGACACCGGCCCGAACGGACCATGTTCTGAGCTGTTCATCGACAAAGGGCCGGAGTTCGGCGACGATGGCGGCCCGCTGAACGGCGGCGACGAACGGTTCCTCGAATTCTGGAACCTCGTGTTCATGCAGTTCGAGTCTCGCGAAGATGGCTCGCAGGTCCCGCTGCCAAAGCCGAGCATCGACACCGGCGCCGGCGTCGAACGAATCCTGACCCTTTTACAGGGTGTCGATTCGGTTTTCGATATCGACGAGATGGCCCGCTTGGTGAACCGGGCCGGCGAACTCACCAAGACGTCCTACGGCGCCGCCGAGAACACCGACGTGTCGCTCCGCATCCTCGCCGATCACGCCCGCTCGATGACCTTCCTGATCAACGATGGGGTCTTCCCGTCGAACGAAGACCGCGGCTACGTGCTGCGGCGCATCATGCGCCGTGCCGTACGCCACGCGTACCTGCTTGGCGTCGACGACATCGTCACCCCGCACCTCGTCGACGAAGTCGTCGCGATCATGGGTCCCGACTATCCCGAGCTCTCCGAGACCCACGACTTTGTCCGCGGCGTTGTCGAACGCGAAGAAGAAGGCTTCCGACGCACGTTGAAGACCGGGTCTGCGATGCTCGACACCGAATTCGCAAACCTCGGCGAGGGCGAGCGGCTCTCGGGCGTCGTTGCTTTCCAGCTTCACGATACGTACGGCTTTCCGGTCGAGGTCACCGAAGAAATCGCCCGTGAACGCAACGTCGAGGTCGACACCGAAGCGTTCGATTCCGAGATGACCCAGCAGCGTGAACGGGCTCGTGCCGATCAAAAGGCCTCGGCGGGCAGCGTGACCGACCTCAGCGTGTATCAAGCGGTTCTTGAGAACCAGGGCGAAACCGAATTCGTTGGCCGCGATGTCGACGAGATCGAAGCAACGGTGCTTGCCGTCACCGACGCTGGCGTCGTGCTCGACCGCACGCCGTTTTACGCCGAGTCCGGCGGCCAGATCGGCGACATCGGCGTGCTCGTGCTCGAAGCCGGCGTCGAGTTGCCGGTTACCGACACGCAGGCCGTCGTCGCGGGCGTGCACCTGCATTCGACCGAAAACGGTCCAGCAGTGCTGGGTGTCGGCGACAAGGTCACGGCCCGCATCGATAGTGAACGCCGCGCCGCGATCCGACGGAATCACACCGGTACTCACTTGTTGCATTACGCGCTGCGGAAAGTCGTTGGTGACCACGTGAAGCAGCAAGGCTCGATGGTCGGCCCAGATCGTCTCCGGTTCGACTTCAGTCACTACGACGCGCTCACGGCCGAACAGATCGTCGAGATCGAAGACCTCGTGAACATTGAAGTGCTGGCCAACCCGGCCGCGCGCCACTTCGAAACGACGATGGATGAAGCGAAGTCGCTGGGTGCGATTGCGTTCTTTGGCGACAAGTACGGCGACAACGTTCGTGTACTCGAAGCGGGTCCAAACTCAATCGAGCTCTGTGGCGGTACCCACGTGGCCGCGCTCGGCGACATCGGCCCGATGAAGATCGTGTCCGAGGGTTCGATCGGCGCAAACCTCCGCCGAGTCGAAGCGGTCACGGGAACCGGACCAATCGAACGACTGCGGACCGAGGAAGCGCGGCTCGTCGACGCCGCCGGTGTGCTCGGCGTGCCTGTCGAAGACATCGTCGACGGGGCCGAGAAGCGCACCGCTGAAATCAAGGCGCTGCGCGACGAGCTGAAGCAGCTGCGCCGCACGATGGCGGTTGGGCAGTCATCCGAATTGGCCGCCAAGGCCATCGACGGCTTAGTGATCGAACGAGTTGAAGGTCTCGATCGAGATGGCGTTCGCGACCTCGCGGTTGCCATTCGCGATGCCGAAGGTATCCGCGGCGTCGTCCTCGGCAGCGCCCCCGATGGCGGCGGCGTCACGCTGGTTGCCGCGGTCGACACCGACAGCGGGCTGCACGCTGGCGACTTGCTGGCCGATGCATCGAAGCTGATCAAGGGCGGTGGCGGCAAAGCCGCTGACCTCGCAGTCGCTGGCGGCAAGGACGCCGGCGGTCTCGACGCAGCGCTCGATGCCGCGCGGGCAGTAGCAGCTGCTGGGTGAGCCGTCGGTCTATGCATGACGAAGCATCCGTGAGGGCGCACACGTGAGAGCGCTCGGCATCGATCTCGGGACGAAGCGAATCGGTATCGCCATGAGCGATGCGGGCGGGAGCCTTGCGAGCCCCTATGAGGTGCTGCAACGCAGCAAACAGTCGCACCGCGACATTGCCGCGATCGTCGACGAGTGGGAGGTCGAGGTTGTCGTTGTCGGTATGCCGTTGTCGCTCAGCGGCGACGCGGGTCCAGCGGCGCGGGCGGCTGCGAAGGAAGTCGACAAGCTCCGCGACGTCCTTTCAGTGCCCGTCGAGACCTACGATGAGCGCCTGACCACCGTCTCCGCCGAGCGGCTTCTCCAGGAAGCTGGCGTCGATTCGCGTGGCCGCCGCAATGTGATCGACAAAGTCGCCGCCGCCGTGATTCTTCAATCGTGGCTCGACGCACGTACCGCCACTCAGCCAACGGACTCGTATGAGTAACTTCGACAACCAAGGCAGCCCGAACTTCGACCCGATGTTGTCGGGGGGCGGTGGGGCCGGAGCGCCGCCGCCAACGGCATGGCCCGACGAGGTTGCGACCTGGGAAACCGAGGCCGGCGCGCCCGCGCAGTCGTCGGGTCCTCGGATCGTCGGCCCGGCGCCGCGCCAAGCACCGAGTGGCCCAAATGAAGTCAACCACAACCCGCTTCATCCCGACTTCTACGACCCGTACTACGACCCCGAAGAATGGACCCGTCTGCCTCGGCAAAGCCCGTTCGTTCTCCGGGCCGCGTTTGTTCTTGGCCTGATCATCGTCTCGTTGTACGTGGCCTACGACTTTGCCCGAGGCTGGGTCGACGAGCGGATCGACCCTCCGGGTGGCCCAGGAATCGAGATCGCGATCGACATCCCACTCGGCGCGACCAGCGATGACATCTCGCGGATTCTCGCCAGCAACGACATCGTTTCGAGCTCGCTCGTCACGAGCTATTACTGGCGCCTGAACGAAGCCCCATCATTCCAGGCCGGCGAGTACGTGTTTCGGAAGAACCTGTCGGTCGAACAGGCCCAGGCCGTCCTCGAAGACGGCCCGCTACCACCGGTGCCCGCTGGTAAGCGAATCACGATTCCCGAAGGTCTACGACTCGATGAGATCGAAGGCCGCCTGCTCGACGAGCTCGCTGACTTCGACACGTTTGAGCTGTCCGCCGCGTTGCGCGACGGTTCATTGACTTCGAGTTATGTTCCCGAGGGCGAGAGGTCGCTCGAGGGTGTGCTGTTCCCCGCGACCTATCCAATCTTTGAAGAAGAGAGCGAAGATGAACGGGCGCTGGTGCAGACGCTGTTGACCAAGTTCGAAGAGGTCGCCGACGAACAGGGACTTCGGAACGCGGTTGCGACGGTCGGCGTGACGCCATACGAGGCCGTGATCATCGCATCGCTGATCGAAGAAGAAGCGAAGCTCGATGAAGACCGGGCCAAGATCTCTCGGGTCATCTACAACCGCCTGGAACAAGGCATGCCGCTGCAGATTGATGCGACCGTCATCTACGCCCTTGGCGGTCCACCCGAAGACGGTGTCGTGTTGTTCTCGGACCTTGAGATCGACTCGCCGTACAACACCTACCAGATCGGTGGTCTGCCGCCGACGCCGATCTCGGCTCCAGGCGCCGCCGCGTTGGCTGCCGCCATGAACCCGACCCCGGATGAGGACTGGCTCTTCTATGTGGTGATCGACGATGAAGGACGCCATGCGTTCGCGAACACGCTCGACGAGCACAACGCGAACATTGCTCGTGCCGAGGCTGCTGGCGTCCGCGGCGGATGACCAAGCCGGTGGCCCCGCGCCAAGCGCTGTCGGGCGAGACTCGTCTCGTTGGTGTGATGGGCGACCCTGTGCGCCACAGCCTGTCACCGCTCATTCACGCCGCAGCATTCGAAGCCCTCGACCTGGATTGGGCGTCGGCGGCATTCGAGGTGTCGCCTGGCCACCTTGGGGCCGCGGTGGCCGGCATTCGGGCGCTGGGAATCGAGGGCCTGTCGGTCACGATGCCGCACAAGGCGACGGCGGCCGCAGCCGTCGATGAACTCGCCCCATCGGCCGCTGCCCTCGGCGTCGTGAACTGCATCGCCCGCGATGGCGACCGGCTGATCGGTCACAGCACTGACGGCGTCGGATTCGTCGATGCGGTTAGCTCGGGGCTTGGGTTTGATCCGGCCGGACATCGATGCGTGATCCTGGGTGCTGGGGGAGCGGCCCGCTCGATCGTCGCGGCCCTGAGCGAAGCAGACGCGAGTGAGGTGACCGTTGTGAACCGAACGCAGAGTCGAGCGATCGAGACCGCGGCGCTCGCGGGCCCCACCGGCCGGGTCGGAAATGCGGCCGATATCGGCGCCGCCGATCTGGTCGTGAACACGACCTCACTCGGGATGGCCGACGACCGCCGTTTGCCATGTGACCCCGACCTGCTTCGCGAGGGCCAAGTGGTCGTCGACATCATCTACAACCCGTTTGAGACTCCGCTGCTGGTCGCCGCCCGCGAGCGTGGACTCCGGGCCCAGAATGGCGTACCAATGCTCGTCCACCAGGCCGCGGAACAGATCCGGATTTGGACCGGAACCGATGCGCCGATCGCCGCGATGCTCGCTGCGACCGAACGATTCCTCACCCCAGCCGCAGACCAGTCAGGCCCGCCGTCATGAGTAGCCCGATCATCACCGTTCCCGTCGACCTCGGCGATCGTTCCTATGACGTGCTCGTCGGTCACGATGCACGTCATGAGCTGTCGACGCTGTTGCCGTCGAAGGCGCGGCGGGCCGCAATCGTCACGCAGGAACACCTTGACATCGATGTCGACAGCGGCCGCGACCAACGAACGTTCCACGTCGGTGAAGGCGAGGCCCACAAGAGCCTGGCCACGATCGAGCGTCTCTGCCGCGAGTTCGCCGAGTGGGGCCTGACCCGCGGCGACGTCGTCGTCGGCGTCGGCGGCGGACTCGTGACCGACGTCGCGGGGTTCGCGGCGGCCGTCTACCACCGCGGTCTGCCCGTCGTGCATGTGTCGACCTCGCTGCTCGGCCAGATCGATGCTGCGATCGGTGGCAAGACCGGTGTGAACCTGCCCGAAGGCAAGAATCTCGTCGGCGCGTTCTGGCAGCCGCACGGTGTCATCTGCGACACGGCCACGCTTGCCACGCTGCCACCCCGCGAAACATCATCGGGCCTTGGTGAGCTCGCGAAATACCACTTCCTTGGCGGCGGCGACCTCGACCAACTTCCGATCGATGAACGAGTTGCGGCGTGTGTGCGGATCAAGGCCGACATCGTCGCGTCCGATGAGCGCGAGGGCGGACGCCGGGCCATTTTGAACTATGGCCACACGCTGGCTCACGCCCTGGAAATCGACGGCAGTTTCGACATTCGCCACGGTGAAGCGGTGGCGGTTGGGCTGGTGTATGCGGCTGAGGTCGCGGCCCGGCTTGGCCGCATCGATGCCGACCGCGTGGCTGAACATCGACGGGTGCTCGCGGCGTATGACCTCATATCGACGGTCCCCGCCGATATCGATGCTGCCAACGTGCTGTCACTGTTCGCCCGCGACAAGAAGGCGATCGACGGCGTTACCTTCGTTCTTGATGGCGACAATGGGGTCGAACCGGTTACCGGCATCGACCCGGCACTGCTCGCCGACGCACTGGAGGCTGTTCGATGACGTCCGACGACACTCACGCAACCGAACCGACGTTCACACCGATGGATGTCGCTTCGCGGGCCACGCTTGCGCGCGAGGCAATGGCCGCCGCCGAGGTCGACGCGCTCTTGGTGACGAACCTCACGAACGTCCGATGGCTTACCGGTTTTACGGGATCTGCCGGCCTGCTTGTGGTTACGAAACACGATCTGGTACTCGTGACCGACGGGCGGTACGCGGTGCAGGCACCGGTCGAGATCGCGTCGGCCGGGAGCGCGACGAATGTCGAGATCACCGGGCATGAGCAGCAGAAGATCATCACCGGCCACATCGGGCATCGGTTCCGGGTCGGGCTCGAAGCCGACCACGTCACCTGGAGTCGCCAGCAGGTCTTTGCCAACGAGTGGTTCCACCATCATGAAGCCCTCATCCCGACGATTGGACTCATCGACCGGCTCCGGCGCCGCAAGGACCAAGGCGAACTCGACCGCATGGCTCATGCCGCTGCGATCGCCGACGCGGCGCTGGCGACTGTCTTGCCGATGCTGCAAGATCGACCAACCGAGCGAGTCTTCGCATCCGAGCTCGAGGTCGAGATGCGTCGCCATGGCGCGAGCGAGACCGCCTTTGAGTCGATCGTGGCATCAGGGCCGAACGGCGCACGGCCCCATCATCGTCCGAGCAACAGAGTCATCGAACCGAACGAATTGATTGTGATCGACTGCGGTGCCACGGTCGACGGGTATCGCAGCGATATGACACGCACCGTGTCGGTCGGTGAGCCATCGGACCAGGCCCAGCACATGTACACCGCGGTTATCGCGGCACAGCAAGCCGGCGTCGACGCGGTTGGTATCGGCGTCGAAGCGATCGCCGTCGATGCGGCGTGCCGCGAGTCGCTGGCCGATGCCCGCCTCGCCGAGGCCTTCACCCATGGCACCGGCCACGGGGTTGGCCTCGACATCCACGAGAGCCCGCGCATCGGCAATCGCAGCGTCGACATCCTCGAAGCAAACGACGTTGTCACCGTCGAGCCTGGCGTCTACCTACCCAATGTCGGCGGCGTCCGGATCGAAGACACCGTCGTCGTCACCGAGCCCGGCGCCCACCGCCTCACCCAAACCCCCAAAACCCTCGTGCTCTAACACTGCTCGCTCCTTCGTCGCGAGGCGTTGGCACGCAGCAGTGGCCGGGCGTTGGCGGCCAGCGGTCGAATCAATGTCACTGCTCGCTCCTTCGTCGCGAGGCGTTGGCACGCAGCAGTGGCCGGGCGTTGGCGGCCAGCGGTCGAATCAATGTCACTGCTCGCTCCTTCGTCG
>Ga0114956_1002156_pt1 | contig 15566 bp, 11 predicted proteins | sample MaitaG_FD_87304 | JGI IMG/M metagenome (GOLD analysis project Ga0114956, IMG submission 87304) | Marine algal microbial communities from Maine, USA - Maine_Asex2 metaG | ecosystem: Host-associated > Algae > Red algae > Unclassified | place: Maine, USA | collected 2015-01-05 | reverse complement strand
TGCCACACTTGAGTACAATTTCTTTGTTCGCGTTGAACTCAATACGTTCATCAACCACACGTCCAAATGACAAATGGTCATTTTTCGATTCAACCACGTTTATTCTTTGTAGCCAGCTACCTACGGCGCTATCACCACTTGCTGATTTTATTTCCGGATCCATTAACTTGTTTGTCGAAGAAGTGTTGTGCAAAAGGCCCATTATGATTGGCTTGGTGACATCCCCTGCCTCAAACAACAACGCGACTTCACGACCGATGGCATTTGAATCGATAGCTAAAGTTGACTTAGCAGCAATCGGCATTTCCGATACATTATCAGCGTAAGCCACTAAAGGCGCTCCACTTGAATCCAGGGCTGTTACGACTCCAATAACAACGCCGTCAATCTTTACGTTTTTAACCGAATTACTGGTACTCATAAATACTCCTTAAACTGACTTTTCCTAAGTTATAATTTATCCAGTTCCAAACTATTTTCTAATGCAACTAACTATTCTTATCGCGCACTCAATAACCATATTAGTTACCACGGCTATCAAATAAGTTCTATCCCGGCAGTTGCGCATGAATCTTATACCCTACGCACATGTGCTCATCTTCTTCAGGATTCCACCCAAGACCAATGGTTCCAAAGTCCAATAGCTTGAACTCTTCTCGCCGCACAAATTCAACAGCTCGGCCTGATATCTTTATATAGGTACCATTAGTACTACTATCATTAATCACGTAACGACCTTTAACTAGTTCGATGGTTGCGTGATATCTGGAGGTTGAATCATGCTCGATAAAGATGTCGTTATCTAAAGACCTGCCTAAAGTTAATTTAGCGGTTTCCGCATCAACACGAACTATGCGTGGACCCACGGTGATATCCAATACCAGATCGGTCTTATATCTTTCGGTTAGGTCAACATTTTCTGCTATTGAGGTTCCTTCATCGTTGGCATCCCAATTAACCCGGTACACGCGCATTGGGTCTTCAACGCCTTTAAAATGCACTCTAGCAATCAGTGCAGCATGCGCTCGATTGGGAATAGTTAACCGGCTCATCGCACTATGTGTAATACATATTTCATCTGCTTTAGCAAAGTCTGCAACCCGAGCTGCAATATTGACAACATTGCCATAAACATCCCCACCATCAGGAATTACCTCGCCGAAATGGAACCCAACACGTATTGAAAGCGAAGTATCAGAGTGTAGTTTTTGCAATTTAACAGAAGCATCCAAAGCATCGTCAGCAGATACGAAACTTGCCAGCACAGCGTCACCAATAGTGCGCAGCAGCGCACCACCGTTAGATTCGATAATCTTACGCATGCTTGACAAGGAGCGCGTTACAAGCAAATGAGCTTGCTCATCACCCTTCGACTGATACAGGCTAGTGCTGCCTGCCAAATCTGCAAACAATATGGTTTGCTCAGAACCCATTAAATTTCATTACTCCGTATACAAAAACTTTAGATAACTTACCAACGCTCTGGCAACTCTTTTAACAGCATAATTCGATGATCGACAATATCAATATAACCACCCACACGCAGATCCTTTAGAATTTTGCTTATCATTTCCCGGCTAGACCCAACCCGATTAGCTATCTCTTTATGCGTCATACGCTCGGTTGTCTTACCATCATCCGATATCTTTTCAGCAGACAACCGCAAGATGCGGACTAAACGTCCGTATACGTCCATTAACGCCAGACAACTAACCTCCTCTGTCATACCACGTATTCTTTTAATCAGATGTTGAATAACCGCATCAGACGCAGATTGGTTAGAACGCAATGCACGCATGAACACAGCTTTTGGTATAACCAGACATTCACAATCTGAAGTGGTGACCACATTAGCTGATCGCTCACCGCTACTCATCACACCCAGTTCACCAAAGCAGTCTCCCTCGCTGAATGAACTGACACTAAATTCACCACCTTCCTCATTGTCAGCAAACGCATTAGCCGACCCTGATATAACAACATACGCAGCATGGCTTTCTTCTCCATTCAAAATAATGTGCGAGTTCTTTCTGAACTTACGCACCGTGGAGTCTTTTTCAATTTGCTCCAGCACGTCGATTGGAAAATCAGCGAAGAAATCAGTTTTTGACAAATTTACTTCAGCTCTGGTTTTCGACATTGTTGTCATCGTTTCTTCACCACCGTTGCATAGTTTTCAAGGTGTACACTGTGGCTGAGTTGCGGCAATTGAGTCTGTCGGGTTTTCGCCTTGAGGCGCGCCGTTTAATATCCAGGCCAATACTTTGTTGTAATTAACATCATTGCTGATAGCGTAACCGCCAGCATGATAGCCTTCTATAGTCGTACTAGATGGATTGGCAGGGTCTGATGCACCATTTGAAGGTTTACGCAAAAACAGACTATCGAGAGGCGAGTCAAAATTTACTCGCGCCAGTACACTACGATACAAAAAATCATAACCATTAATATCAGCGCTTTGGCACGGCTCATAATACAGTGGAATACCAGGGTATAATCCTTCACTGTTGTGACATGACACACAACTACCTTCATCGAGGCTTTCATCGTTAAGTAACGCGAGAATCCCATTATTACCGTAAAAACTTAGTGACTCAGGAGCAGGAAGCTCAGTTGACTCACCGTCCCTCAATATTGTCACCGCCTGGCTTGCCGTACTTGAACCACCGTGAACACCATTTACTGTCAGACTAAGTGTAAGAGGACCAGCGCGTGTCGCCCGCAAAATAGCGTCTCCGCGCATACCATCATTAGTGATAGTTCCAGCAGAAGGTGGTTCTACTGTCCAGGCATGATCGGTCAAAGTTGAAAAAGCACTGCCGGAGCCAGTTATGGGTACGTCGTAGGCCGAACCATCATTGCTAATGCCAGTAACAATGACCGGCGCAGCTATAACTGCAACAGGTGCGCCGGGTCTTATCGCGCGCTGATCGGCGATGCGGTTAGACAGTTGCAATGTATTGGCAAGTTCAAAGGGGTCTTTATTCGAACTATCCCAGAAATTAGAATAATTAAGCAGGCCGGCTGGCATCTTGCCATGCTCAAAAACCAATTGATCGATTCGACTACCAAATCTCTCTAAGCTTTCCTTGGATCCAAAGCCAATCAGATTGTTCACATCCTTGCCTCGTAAAGCATGGCATACCATACAATTAGGCCCTACCAATTCGCGGTATAGACTCTGGTTATCACTCCAGCCCGCGGGTACAAAACTCGAATCATAACGGTTAGCAGGATTGGATATATTCCCACCATAACGACCGACCAGCGTTTCTATTGCTGTATCAGCGTCCCAATCTCCCCTTCTATCGAAATTGTCGCGACGATATTCATAGCTGGAGAGAATGGCTGAGTTGATTAAACGTATTCCATCTTCGTTGTCTTCTCGCCGAAAACCGCCCGCGTCAGCGAACTGTAAGGTGTCAAACTCAATGGTTTGCATTTGGGCTTGCAGATCACCAGGTATTCCTCCGGTGATTGTCGGTGCCAGGCGTTTTTCTCCTGCTTGCGTTTGATAGACCACTGTACGCCCTGCTCCACCGTGACACGCAATACAAGGCATTGGCATAGGTTTAGTGCCACGCCCGTCCAGATCAACTATGTGCTGTTGAAGACCACTTGCATCATCAGCACGTTTACCATCCCCGGCAAAGTTATAGAATTTCGTAAACTTACGACCGTCACTACTGGTATCAGGATACGCACTAAACTCTATGGCGTTTACACCAAAATTCCAGGTACGATCGTTGTTAACCAAAGCTTCCAGATTTAAAGGACCGTAGGGTACGCCAGGTACAGCATCAACCTGAAAGTTTTCAACATAGATTGCTATGTCTTTCGTATCTGAATTAAACGCATCAATACTCTGACGCATAAACATGTTTCTGCCGTAGCCAAGATCCTTCGTATCACGAAATTTCACATGCGTGGCTATACAATTTGGTAGTTCACAAGGTAACGTATTCCCATCAGCGTCTTCAAAACCGTTTGCCTGCTTCCATTTAGCGAATGTGTCTCGGGTTTTATTCGTACCCGGGTCTATGGTGTTGTAATACGCCTCTGGAAAATCATTTACATTGTCGACCGAGCCTGCGGCGACGGCACCACCCCGAGGCGTACCAGGACTTTGATTCAAAAAAGCTGCAAACGTATCCTGATCGGGCGTTACCGGAAAATTGGGGGTAACAGCATCGGTTTCTTCACTACCTCTACAACCCACAAGAAAAATAACGCCCAATGCTAATGCAAGTAGTTTATTGCTATTCATATCTAATTGGTCCTAAGGTGAATAACTTACGTATATATCTGGATTAGCGAATTTCTATACTAATAGTAAATTCCAGCATGTTCCGGTCGTAGCCAATGTCACCATCGGCGGTGGTGGTAATGTACCTATAAAGTAAGTTTGCATTTAGTGTTGATGTGAATTCGTATCCAAAGCCTGCTTCTACAATGGCAGAATTTGCATCTATCAGGTATGCAAATCGATTGGCTGCCAATGCACCGAAAGCCGCATCAGGTTCGATGACGCTGGCATTATTGACGATATTAACCGTTGGTGTTGCCGTTGATATTTCATTACCAATGACATAACGCAAGCCGGTTCTTAATACCATTCTAGGTGCCGGCGTAAAATTGGCCGTGGCAAACAAGGTGGTTTTAGTACTATCAAAGACCTCTGTGGCAGCATCACGAAGATGAACCTGTAATCCAAGAGTCGTATCAAAAAAGCCAGTAGGTTGAAAATTAACTGAACCCAACAGATCTACAATCGTGCTATCACGGATTTCAGTTTCAGCATCCAGATAAGAAAGACCCACCGCAAACTGATAAAACGGCGCCCCGGGTCCTGTTTTATTCTCTCGAAAAGTTCCAATACTTATTCTGTACTGTGATTCACCAAGTTCCGGGATATCAACATCGGATGCATAGCTGGCTGAAGCATTCACAGACCATCCACTTTTAATCCTGGACGTATCTTGAAAAGAACCAGATAGTAAGTTGGCCGTAATTTGCCCTCTAAAACTATTGGTTGCTTCGATGTCTCGGGTGAACTCCGCCTTCGCAGGATTACTATCACCGGTATACCTTAAATCAACTCCGGTAATACTTGCCCCGATAACACTTGAACAACCTAGTGATGCGATTGCTGCAACAAATATTCTTGTTATTTTCAACACCTGGTCGACTCCTCAGTTAGGTTGACAGTAATTCGCCGGATAAAACTTGAGCGTCATTAGCAATAACACCACTGGCCATGTTCGCACTGATTGGCTATCGAAGCACTACACATATGAACCATCCCGGCACTACACATTTGCGCTATTGACTTCTAATGCGCTGTCAAATCGTATAGGCTATAAAATAAACTAGTCGCAATCGCCTAGTCACTATGTATAACCTGTGCGTTAAGCACCTTAATCATTCTAATAAAGTTGAATAATTATGCCTTCCACAATAAAAACATTATTAGCTGCCGAACAAGGCGCGTATATCAACAACACAAAGTACGGCAAAGGCTACAAACCAACTACATTTCTCGTAGCAATAATATTACTCACTAGCGCATGCCAATCCGGACCGACTAGAGAAGATCGCCTTGCCCAATTTGACAGCATGGAAGCCGCGCAACTCGAAGCCACCGCCGAAGCGGAAGCTATACGCCAAGCTGAACTGCGTGCAGCTGCAAAATTACGACGTGAAGCCGCTGCCCTTAATGAGCAGAAAAAAATCGCTGCACAGCAAGGTGTTTGGCGATATGCTGACCACCCAAGCCCCGTCGATGGAGAACCGATGTGTGCCATTGTTTCCGAACCACAGACAGTAATGCATGACGAATTATCAACAACGGTTCAGCTCATCGTTACAGCGGATACCACTTTTTTTCGTGCAGATGCAACCTTCAACCAGAACGGATTTGATACTGGTATTCAGGTTGATGGCGGCCTGCCTATTCCCTTCGATCGTTATCTCAACGAAGTTACCGCTGTTATCGACAATACACATGATCGCCTCCTCACAAATTTAAGAAACGGCTCCTTTTTGCAGATAAACTTTGACTATCAATCTGCCCAATCAAACCAGGAATCACTATTCCTAGAGCTACCACTTGATGATATTGTTGACAGGCTTTCATTGCTCGAGACCTGCAATCTCTAACAACCACCGTAGCGCTTAGCAGTGACCTCTTTGCATTTGTGTACTTAATTTTGAAGTATTTTCTTACCCTTAATGACCACATTCTTACTTGCTTTGGCATTGATCGCACCGCTGGCCTTAAACGTAATATTCTTGCCACTCACTGTAATTTCGCCATTCTTTTTCATGCTGATACTAGAAGACCCGGTCTTTATATGAACTTCATCCCCAGCCTCTATAGAGATCTTTTTACCAACTGCAATATCTAAATTATCCGCTACCGATACAGACTGGTTTTTGCCATATTGTTCTTGCTGTTCTCCACCAACGGAGATAGATTGGTCACCACCAACGGTTTCATTCATGTTCCTGGCAACACTTACCAGGTATTCCCCACCTACAGTTAATTCCTTTGCAAGACCAATTGTCTCCGCTTTATTGACACCAATTTGTTCCGTTTTATTAAGTGTGATGGTTTCAGATTTGTTTTTACCAATGGTAACGCTGCGATTTGAGCCTATGTGAATGGTTTCGTCAGCCCCGACTGTCTCATCTCTATTTACACCAATGGAGATAGTTTCATTTGAACCAACTGATTCTTCTCGATCAACGCCAATGACGATCGATTCGTTGTTCCCCACATTTTCAGACCGGTTGTTCCCTACAGATGTGGTCTCATTATTCTCCACAATGTTGTTCTGATTTTTTTCTGCATGTATATAAAGTTCTTCAGAACCCTTTTTATCTTCCATGCGTATTTCATTGAAGTTCGACGGTTTTCCACCTTTACTACTTCTGCTTTTTATACCGCTCTGTGTTGCATTCGCAGGAAGATCATACGGGACAGGTCGATCTCCGTTATAGACACGCCCGGTAACAATAGGCCTATCCGGGTCGCCATCAATAAATTCAACAATGACTTCCTGTCCTATACGAGGAATATGAATACTTCCCCATTTCTCTCCGGCCCAGGCCTGCGACACGCGTACCCAGCAAGAACTGTTTTCATCAGAATTACCTCTTCGGTCCCAATGAAACTGAAGCTTTACGCGCCCGTGTTTATCAGTCCATATCTCTTCGCCCTTTGGCCCAACGACTATCGCTGTCTGAGGGCCTTCTACCCGCGGCTTATGTGTGGTGACTTCAGAGCGGAAATTAACCTTTGAATCGATACATTTTAGGGCGACAGAAAAGTCCACTTCTCCACCACCGTCACCGCTTAAATAACTGTCTAGCTGCAGTTCCATGTCAGTCTCAACCACCAAGTACTCGCGATTCTGATCACTACGGTCACAACCCGTCAGTGTAAAAATATTACCCGTACTAATACCTCGAACATCGCCACTGGCGTGAACCGTTTCATGCGAAGCTGATAGTGCTTGTAGACGAAGCTTTGCTAACTCATTGCCGTAGGCTAGTTTCATCTCTCCACTGTCATAATTAGAATAGCTACCGGGATATTCATAAACTTCATAAGCCTCATATTTTCCAGGCGACTTACTCGTAGCGTTTGCTAACAAGTTTCTTCTTGGCTCATCAAACGCAAAGTCGTTGGTTACATAATTGGTTGCCTGCAGTTCACGCTCTAAACGCCAATTGGATAAATGCTCCTTTTCACGGCTAACACCACCAGACTCTGGGTAATACGGAATTTGTTCGTACTCTGGTGCAGTGCTATGCACCGATGGGTCATCAACTATCATCAGGTGATGCTTTTCTTTACTGTGTTCGAAGTAGTAGTAGAGCCCTTCATGCTGCATTAATCTACTCACAAAATCGAAATCGGATTCACGGTATTGAACACAATAATTCCACGTAGGAAATTCCCCCATTACAACAAATTCAAAGTCGTGCAATCCATTTTCCTTAAACACTTCGCTGATTATTTGCCAGACCGACATTTCAGTAAATATACGACAGTCAGATGTACGAGTGAGCAACCACAACCACGGCGATACTACTAATCGATACAAGGTATATTCGCCACGCATACCTACCTGAGCAGCGTTCGAAACAATCCCATTGATGTAGCGTTTATCCCCTTGAGAACCAAACGCAAAGGTAATGCTTTGACCCAGTACATCATACAAATCAAGCTCAGGCTCTTCGCTTACGCATTCAGCAATATATTCAAATGGCTTTCCGAGTTGCTCAAGACCGGTAAGCTTACTAATTGCAAGCGTATTCTCCGGCAAATCAGTATGGACTTGTGCCACTCTTGTTACTTGATCAATTCCCGGCATAAATTACTCCCTCTGCGCTTTCGTTATTCCACATAACAGATAGTATGCGTACCAGCGCGATTTCTCTGGCAGTATTGCATCTGTATTTTGTGAACTATTCACCTCGCGCATGTTCAATCAAACCGGTAACTGAACTCACTGTCACTAACCTCGACTGCAATCGCGGTAATACGATTTTCATCAGAAAACTGTCGCTCAAGAAGCGTACGGCTAATCGCAGGCAGCATAGTGTTTGTCAGTATTGAATCAATCATGCGCCCTCCACTATCAAGTTCCTGACATCGTTGCGAGATCAAATCGAGCACCTCGTCTGTATAGGTGAGTTTTATGCCGTGATTCTCCTGAATACGTTTCTCTATTCTGCCAAGCTGTAGTTTTGCGATTGCACCTATCATTTCATCGCTAAGTGGAAAATAAGGTATGACAACAAGGCGGCCCAACAACGCTGGTGGAAACTCTTTGAGTAGAGGTTCACGCAATGCTTTTGCAATACCTTCAGGTGAAGGCATAAGCTCCGGATCCTTACACATATTCATAATGAGATCGGTACCCGCATTGGTTGTTAACAATATTAAAGTGTTTTTGAAATCGATTTGCCGGCCTTCGCCATCCTCCATCCAGCCTTTGTCAAATACCTGGAAAAACATCTCATGTACGTCTGAATGGGCCTTTTCCACCTCATCCAGTAAGACAACGCTATAAGGGCGCCGACGAACCGCTTCTGTTAGCACACCACCCTCACCGTACCCAACGTACCCCGGAGGCGCGCCTTTCAAGGTCGATACAGTGTGTGCTTCTTGAAACTCACTCATATTTATCGTGATAATGTTCTGTTCACCACCGTACATGACTTCTGCCAGTGCAAGCGCTGTTTCCGTTTTACCCACACCTGATGATCCTGCGAGCATGAAAACACCAATGGGTTTGTTTGGGTTATCAAGACTTGCCCGGGACGTCTGAATACGTTTTGCAATCATATCCAAGGCGTGACGCTGGCCAATAATACGTTTATTCATATGGTCGGCAACATTTAGAACCGTTTCAATTTCGTTTTTAACCATGCGCCCTACCGGAACACCAGTCCAATCCTGAACTACCGAACCCACGGCTTGTTCGTCGACTGACGGTAAAATGAGCGGGTCCTCGCCTTGAAGATCAATAAGTGACTGCTGCTGTTTTTTCAGCTCAGCAAGTACCGACTCCCGATCAAACTCCGCCTCTTCAGCTCTAGCACCAGCAAGGCTGGAAGCTGAGTCGCCTGCAGTTACTGCACCCGTACTGACTTCGGTTTCGCTAACCTCGACCGCGGCTTCCTCTAGTTCGCTACCAGTACCTTCAACAGGCTGCACACCAGCGCGCAGCTGACTCCGAAAATCGAGAATCTGATCAACCAGTGTTTTCTCAGCGCCCCAGCGTTCAACCAGTTCCGCTTCACGATAACGCTCTTCTGCTAACGCATTCTCCACTTTCTCAGAGCGTTCACCAACATCAATGCCGACCGCCCGTTCACGTGAGATTATCGATTGCTCTGTCTCCAATGACTGAATCTTTTTTCTCGCATCATCGAGCGTTGGGGGGACTGCGTGTTGACTAATCGCAACACGTGCAGCTGCAGTGTCAAGTAGCGATACTGACTTGTCTGGCAATTGCCGTGCAGGGATGTATCGGTGCGCAAGTTTTACCGCCGCCTCCAGAGCTTCATCGAGAATTTGAACTTGATGATGTTTTTCCATGGTGGACGCAATACCGCGCATCATTAATACCGCTTTGGCCTCACTGGGTTCATCTATTTTGACAACCTGAAAACGTCTGGTAAGAGCAGGATCTTTTTCAATATGTTTTTTGTACTCGGCCCAGGTTGTAGCTGCAACCGTACGCAGCTCACCACGTGCGAGTGCCGGTTTAAGCAAATTTGCAGCATCGCCCGTTCCTGCAGCACCACCTGCACCGATCAGGGTATGCGCTTCATCAATAAACAGGATGATCGGTTTCTCGGACGCCTGCACTTCTTCAATGACCTGACGCAGACGATTTTCAAATTCACCCTTCATACTGGCACCCGCTTGTAACAAGCCAATATCCAGCGAAAGCAATTCCACGTCTTGTAAACTCGGCGGAATATCTCCACGCGCTATACGTTGCGCGAATCCTTCAACCACGGCTGTTTTGCCAACACCGGCCTCACCAGTTAATATCGGGTTGTTTTGCCTTCTGCGCATCAGAATATCCACCATCTGACGGATTTCCTCGTCGCGACCAACAATGGGATCCATCAAATTATCACGCGCAGATTGCGTCATGTTGGTTGTGTACTTGGACAATGCCTCTTGCTTGCCCATTTGTGCAGGAGCCATTGCACCGCTGGCCTCACCTGGCACAGCACCTCCACCTATGCGGTATCCGTCTTTGGCGGTGAGTTGTTCCTCGGGTGAACCTGCCACGATGTCACCAAAGTTATCGACCAATTGCTCAAGTTTTATCTGCTCGAAACTTTTCGAGATAGCCAGTAATTTGCTACGTAGTGCGGGTGTTTTGAGTATTCCAACCAGCAAATGCCCGGTCCGGACCACGCCGTCACCAAACAGCAACGTCGAGTAAACCCAACCACGCTCGACCGATTGAGATATATCTTCACTGAAATCTGAAATAGAGGATGCACCACCACGCAGAGACTCAAGACTGTCGGTCATATCACTTGACACTACGGATAAGTCAATTTCAAAATGACGAAATACATGGTGTAAATCACTGTCTTGCTGATTGGATATCTGGTCTATCCAGTGAACCAGCTCCACGTACGGATTACCTCGTAACTTGCACAGCTTGGTAGCGCTTTCAATCGACTTATAACCAATCTCATTGAGCTTGCCGAACAATCTTGTTCTGCTAATTTCCGTCATTGAACCACTCCTGTATTTACATTTAGCCAATCTGATTCGCCAGCTTTTCTACCAAGCGCATATTTACCCAGTGTTACTGAAGGAACTTTTCTCTGTGTTGGTCCAAGAAACGATGAGAATCCCAACGCATTATGTCTATTAAGCGAGGTGGTTCGAGCCTCACCTTTCTCTATCTGAAGCTCTAACTCCCAGGCCCATTCATCACCTAAATAATTCCGCACCAAATCCTTTAGCTCCGACAACAGTCGGCTGCCAGGTTTAAATGCATTAAATTCAGACCAATCCAGAGGACCAATACTAAGTACAAATCGATGTGTAATTCCCCAGACGCGTTTGCCGATATACGTTGTGCTGCCAAGCATTGCGGGTTTGTCCGGTAAACCAAGCACGCTTCTGCTCGACAATGGCAAGTTAAGCCAATCACCAGCAAACTCCTTTACTGACGTCTTGAATTGAAAATAATCCTGAACCATGGCCACAAGCCCGTCCGGTGACTTCGTCTTAGTCGCTAACCAACCAACATAAAAGTGTTTAGCAGCATCTGGCATAGCATCTCGTTCGCTAGCCGCTATCGGTACTATTCCACTAAGGGCTCCTGCAAATTCATGAAAATTGTTATTCCGGGGGCGATCCAAATTAACCATTGGATCAAATTGCACACAAGCTCGATAAAACAAACACAACATGCGTTGATTGAAAATATCCAGAAATTCTTTAAATGTTGGATCATTATGGTGACGTGCTCGTTGATCAGCATATTCGGTGTAATGCAGCGGCATTGGCCCGTTCGATCCCAGCAGCCCCATAAAATTACAAAACAAACGATACTCATGTTGTCCTGATGTCTTCTCCAACGCCTGTAGTGACGTCCCCCGAAACCCGAGTGTCACATGCTGGGACAGCCGCACTATGTCTTCAGAGACTCTGCTCGACGTTCCCACGCGAGGTTTTTCAACATGCAGATTTTCCAGCAAGCGCACCATCGCGACGAAGTCAACAGAGCTAACCTGCTCGATCAGCGCATCTACTTCGGCTATATTGCTTCTCTGCTGCCCAGTCGTACCGGCCATCGCCTAATCTCATTGCGCTGAACGCTCTCCAGCACAGTTTCAGTGAATGAATTGACGGTACAGTGACGAGCAAAGTATCGCTCTAACACCGACGCCAGCAAAAAAACACCTGTGCCCTCAAAAGCCGTTTCATCCGTTCGAATGGTAATTTGCAGACCGTGCGCAATTTCCAAACGACCACGATTTTTACGCTGCCTGACCACAGGCTTTGTGCTCACACCAATAATGCCTTCAAGTTGTCTCAGATCGGCCTGACGATTATCATCTAAATGTAACTCCAGCATCTGTCTTAACATTGCTGCCGATTCACTCTCGCCTCGTTCATCTGCACTGTCGATCGATAAATAATTCAGATTAAGGTTACTGACTAGTCGCCATGCATCACGAAAATGCGCGCGAGAGGCTCGTGGTTCTGTGGGACCTGCAATACAGCGAACAGAATCTACCGGTGCACCAATGTCGAGATTGAAGTCAGTGTCACGCTTACCTATTGGCATTTGCATCGGCAAATCACGATTAGTACACAGAGATTGGATTGATATTTGTTTTATATCTGAGCGATACGGCGCTTCATTTGAGTCAACCAATGCGATAAACAACTCACTGCCAATGTAACTTGCACGAGCACCACGACGTCTTTGTTTCGCAGACAGAAGTCTGGGCTCACGCTCCACGCTATAAAAACAACTGGCCGCCCGGCGCGCCTCACTTACGCTAAAAAAAGGAGCAAATGTTTGCTCAGATTCCTGAGCGCTACCTTTACCCTCTACATTTAGCACTGAGTACACTTCGTAGTCCATCGGTTTGGTTCGATCGGGTACGATGTGATAGATATGTTCAGTCCGGTCCAGGTGAATTCTGTCAACAGATTTTTCGAACAAGTTAATGGCAGGAACACAATGTAGTTTGAAATTGTCTTTCGTAAAGTGCGAAGACTCACGTTCAACCTTATTATCAAAAGAAAATACAATATCCAGATGTTCACTATCAACACGCGGAAGAACACTTGAAAGACCCTGAACATTCATAAACAAAAACCGTTCAGGAAAGGCAAAGTATTCCTGCAATAAACGATGACCTTGAAAACCTCTTGCACTAACCGGGAGTAATGCTTCTTTATCTGAAAATCCGTAACGTTCTATAGACACAGGTTTCCGTGGAGAACGCAGTTGTTCTCCATTACAAACTACCGATACATGCTGAGTGTGTGAAAACATTTGCTCATAAACTTCAAAACCAATGGAGTCAGCACCACTAATATAGAAAAGTAATTGCTCAACAGGCAATTCTGAGAACAGATGCCCACCTACTGTTTTTATTCTTATGGACAGCGCAGAACGCACATTTTTTTCAACACGTACACCAGTAGCCTCAATCGCTGACCGGTTATTCAGCACTGTTACCGCATCCACGACTACGGGCCATAAGGTTAGGTCATGCGCTGTTCGAAAATCACATTCAGTTTGCTCTTCAGGCACAACCTGACTGCGCAATCGCGTTCCGCGCTCAACCGTTACCCCCTGAGCCAGGGAACCCTCATTCATAGACGGTTCAAATTCGGTAATAACCATTGAAGGGGTTGGTGCGAGATAAGTCGGGTAGATCATTTCCAGAAGATGTCTGGCCAGTTGACTATGACTGTTCTCGATCTTTAGCTGTACACGGGCTGCAAGAAAAGCAAATCCTTCGAGCAACCTTTCTACATAGGGGTCTGTACATTCGAGTGTTTCAAGCCCAAGTCTTCCTGCGACCTTCGGATACTCATTGGCAAATTCACCACCCATGTCACGCATGTACTGCAATTCACGTTTATAAAGATCGAAAAGCTGAGGGTTCATAACTAGAGCTCTACAACCGATACGTTGCCGAGCTCCAGATCGAGTTCGGTACGCAAATAGAGCGATTCAGGCATCGGATTACCCCATAGAGTGCCTTCAATTTCAAATGCTATAGCGCTATGACTGACATTGTTCTGGTCTAATATCATGTGCACTTTCAACGTATTTTTTAGAATCCGTGGTTCGAATGCCTCAATGGTCTCTTTAATCACGCGCATCAGATGTTCTCGGTCCTCTGCATTCAATGTGATACCGGACATACCAGGTAATCCAAAATTAATAACAGTCGAACGTAACTCGGGATAGTTAGATAGATCAGTACTTGCTTCCAGATTCGTCGTATTCAGCAGATGCTCCAGATCACGCAACACAGCCGCGCGCAAGTTCACCATTGTGGACACTCGTTGAGAACGCAGTTCAGATTCACTATGACGAGAATCATCGGTAAGCCTGTCTAAAAGGGACGGCAATAACCTGTCTTGTGAGGTAGTGGAGTCCATACCAGCTCAACCGGATTCTTGATTAAAGACAATACGCCGAGTTTCGAGCAATGGGTGATCATTTTCATCACTGGCAAACATGCGCTGACCCTCCCCAATGAAAAATTCTTTTCCAATATCTTTCCATTGAGTTTTACGTGACAGAACAATGGCATTGTCGTCGCTAAGGGCACTACCAGGATAACGAACCGGCATAAATCCAATTGAATTGCCCTCGTTTAACCATCGAACCTGTACGCCTATCCAAACTAAATCCCGTAAATCCTCTGGTTCCGAGATAGTCATTTCAGCAATATTTTCTGTCGGTACCCAATAATATTTTCCGTTTAGAACGATTTCGAATATGGGGCCCAAACGCATATCAGCATCGCCAAGCCATTGAAAAGGAGTTTCATCGATAAGACCTGAGCATGCAGGTGCCAATTCAAGTGCAGCATTATTTCCTAGTTTGGCACTAGCGCCATCCCCAACCCCTGATGCCCCAAGCGATTGCACCATGCGTCCAACCCAGTCACCGGGCTCACCAAACAATAAAGGTGCTCGATTACCAGCGAAAACTTCAGCGCGATAGGCTTCGCAGCGCAGTAGCTCTCTATAAGTTTGAGCCATTAGTAAGGCATCATTGTCCATATCGGCAACCACATTCAACTGCGTTAGGGCGCGCTCCCAATCACCAGAAATACAAAGCAACTGGAATAAGCATGTTCGCAATTCAGCTTTAGCAGGGTCATCGCGGATTTGAGACTGCACTGATTCCAAAGCGGAGGATAAATCCCCTGCCTGTAACAAATCTTCCGCGTTTGAATTCAAAACATTCTCCTGCAACTCGCACTTGTCATTAATGACGGAGTAACCAATATCCGGCAGCGACTAACTG
>Ga0114956_1002155_pt1 | contig 15566 bp, 7 predicted proteins | sample MaitaG_FD_87304 | JGI IMG/M metagenome (GOLD analysis project Ga0114956, IMG submission 87304) | Marine algal microbial communities from Maine, USA - Maine_Asex2 metaG | ecosystem: Host-associated > Algae > Red algae > Unclassified | place: Maine, USA | collected 2015-01-05 | reverse complement strand
GCATTTTTGCTCCTAAATTGTGTATATGTTGTTCCTAAAAACGGTAATTGCCAAGCTTTGGTTAAAACCTAAGTTCCTATAGTGGCAGTAAGCTTGACTTGACCGAATCTTAAAATTTGTTTTGATTCTATCGAAAATTTCTTAAAAAAACTAAAAGATAAGCGAGTCATTGTACATGATTAAGATGGAAGTTATCCACACGAAATCCCAGATAGCAGTAAATGACTCTTGACCTCTCAGTCTATATTCTAATTCTTTGTCCCGAGGTAATTCGTAAACTGATCTAATTTGGCGCCCAATAGAGGCCAACAAATGGCCCACTAAAAGGAGTAAGTCTACATTTACCTGATCATCTTTCTTCTTTCTGAGCGAATTACTCACTGTTCACAGAGAGAAACTGGATGAATTTGCGTTCTCAGAAACGGCGTGCATTTCCGCACTTGGTCTACTCAACCGAAGCCTGGTAGAATTAGTTTCAAAAGATCAAGATTTTTCTCCATGGAAGGCCTTTCGAGAACGTTTATCGCTTAAAATCTTCTAGTAGACTGCCCTCAATTTCGTAAATTTGTGTCACTCAAAACAACGAGAGTCCGCGTCTTGGCTGGTCTCAAGGTATATAGAAAGGCATAGAATGAAAGAAGAGGAAGAAATCGCAGCCGGAGCAGGCGATGAAGTCATTCCGATATCGGGCTTGTACGAAAACTGGTTTCTGGATTACGCGTCTTACGTAATTCTGGAGCGCGCAGTTCCCTACTTGGCCGACGGATTGAAACCGGTTCAGCGCAGAATCTTACATGCACTGAAGCAGATGGATGACGGGCGCTTTCACAAGGTGGCCAATGTGATCGGGCAAACGATGCAGTACCATCCGCATGGTGATGCATCGATCGGAGATGCCCTGGTCAAGTTGGGGCAGAAGAATCTGCTCATCGATACGCAGGGTAACTGGGGCGATGCTCGAACGGGCGACAAAGCCGCTGCTGCTCGATACATTGAGGCGCGCTTGAGCAAGTTTGCCCTCGAAGTGGCTTTTAATCCACAAACCACCGACTGGCAAGTTTCTTACGACGGTCGAAAAAAGGAGCCCATTCACCTACCCATGAAATTTCCACTTCTGTTGTTTCAAGGGGTTGAGGGAATTGCTGTGGGTTTGGCCACGAAAATATTGCCGCATAACTTCATCGAATTGTGCAAAGGCAGCATTCAAAACTTGAAAGGAAAGAAGGTCAAAATATTACCGGATTTTCCAACCGGTGGACGAGCCGATTTTAGCCAATACAATGATGGAAAACGCGGCGGTAAAGTAAAAATTCGTGTCAATATTGAAGAAGTGGATAAGCACACCTTGGCCATTCGTGATTTGCCATATGGGGTTACCACCAATACGCTGATTGATTCGATTGTTAAAGCCTCAGATAAAGGAAAAATTAAGATCAAGAAAATCGTTGACAATACAGCGAAGGAAGTTGAAATATTGATTGAATTGCCTTCGGGTGTTTCGCCAGATATTACAAGAGATGCTTTGTATGCTTTTACCGATTGTGAACTTTCGATTTCTCCGAATTGCTGCGTAATTGTGGGTAAGAAGCCAGAATTTATTGGCGTCAGTGAAATGCTGCAATTCTGTTCCGAAAGAACCAAGACCCTCCTAAAAATGGAGTTGGAAATAAAGCTTGGAGAATTGGAAGAGAAATGGCACATGTCGTCTCTTGAGAAAATATTTATTGAAAACCGGATTTACCGCGACATTGAAGAGTGTGAGACTTGGGAAGCAGTTATTGAAACCATCGATGAAGGTCTTGAGCCTTTTAAAAAATTATTGGTTCGAGAAGTAACGCGAGATGATATTATTCGGTTAACGGAGATTAAAATCAAGCGCATCTCCAAATTTGATGCTTTCAAAGCCGACGAGTACATTCGCAAACTCGAAGATGGTCAAAAAGAAACTAAGAAAAACTTAAAAAACCTTACGGAATATACCATCGCTTATTACCAAGGCTTGATTGATAAGTATGGAAAGGGTCGCGAGCGAAAAACCGAAATCGTTGAGAGCTTCGGAGAAATTCGCAGAACAGCTGTTGCAGTTGCCAATCGCAAGTTGTACATGAATGCCAAAGACGGCTTCGTGGGCTTTGGTTTGAAGAAGGATGACTTTGTTTGCGAATGTTCAGACATTGACGACATCATTGCTTTTAGAAAAGATGGTCGTTTTATGGTGACTCGTGTGAGCGACAAAACCTTTGTGGGTAAAAACATCATCCATGCTGCCGTTTGGAAAAAGGGCGATGAGCGCACTGTTTATAATCTAATTTATTCTGATCCAGGATCGAATAAAAATTACGTAAAGAGATTTGCGGTCAGCGGGGTGACTCGTGACAAAGAATACGATCTGACTAAAGGCCATGAAAAATCGAAAGTGTTGTACTTTTCGGCCAATCCAAATGGAGAATCAGAACTCATTAAAATTGCCTTGTCGCCGAATTGCCGCGCCAACATCAAGAACTTCGATTACGACTTTGGCGATCTAGCCATCAAGGGTAGAGGGTCTCAAGGAAATGTTTTAACCAAGTGGCCGATTCGCAAAATTACCTTTCAATCTGTGGGTGAATCGTCTTTGGGTGGCATGAACATTTGGGTAGACATGGTCTCGGGCGTGCTCAATACCAATGAGAAAGGACTGCATCTGGGCGAATTTGACACCGGTGACTTCATTTTGGTGCTTTATACAGATGGCAGCTACAAACTGACAGACTTTGAATTGACCAACCGCTACCGGATGGGCGATGTGGAAGAAATTGTGAAATGGGAGGAGCAAGATGTTATTTCTTGCGTGTACTACCACGGTGGGAAAAAGAAATACTATGTGAAACGTTTCCTAGTGGAAACCACCACGCTCGATACCAAATACAAATTCATCAGTGAAGAGCCGGGCTCTAAGTTGGAAATTGCCACGACCATGGAAAATCCCGTGATTGAATTCACATTCACCAAAGGTAAAGGCGGTGGTAAGAAACGAGAAAAGGACATTTTGCGGGTAAGTACTTTTATTGATATTAAAGGATGGCGCTCATTGGGCAATCGCTTGTCTAATTTCAACATCACGAAGATTGAAATGCAGGAAGAGATTGAGTCGTAATTGGCGAATTAGCGAATTGGCGAATTGGCGAATTGAACATCTGCTGAGATTCCGCATTCGTCTAAGTGATTGAATAATCAACTAGATTTTTAAACGCATTTTCGTGACCGACGGAGCGGTGAAGTAATTCACGCGATATTATCATTTCGAAGCCGTATTAAATTGAAGAAGTTTTTAATTCCATTTATCGTTTATGCCTGTTTGGGTACGACTGTGGAGATTTGGTTTACCGCTTTTGTCGATAATTATTTGGCGATGAGTGATGGGAAAAATTTTGATGCGCGACTCTTTGGCTACTCCTACGTTTGGATGAGCTTCATTTATGGATCTGCTGCTTTTATCATTCCTCCGATATTCACGCTACTAATAAAATACCCATTATTTGTACGACTGATTATGGGTACAGTATTTTGATTCTTTGCGTTGAGTTTGTAGCGGGAGGCTTTCTGGAGCTAATCACAGGTGCCTGCCCATGGAAATATGATACGGGTTGGCATATCATGGGGTGGATCCGACTCGATTACATTCCCGCTTGGATGCTCTTTGTTTTCATTCTCGAAAGAGTGCATCTTTTTCTATTGAAGATGAAGATCGCGTAAATAAACCGCGCCTTCAGCCGTGGAAAAGAGCGACCTCGCTGAGGTCGTTTGTACTTTTGTTAATTAGGCTAATCTACTGTGACCGCGCTGCTGTCAAATTAAATTACAATTCCATCCTGTACATCTCTGTTTGGATGAACCGGTACGCCAATCCATAAAGCAGACAAAAACACCTTGTTGGGCTTTGGGTTCAGAAGAAGATAAGGGAGGATACATTTCTCGTTATACAGTCCAATATTCTTAAGGAATGATGATAGTTTGAGGACAAGTTTGAGTTCCGGAATCATCCATTCATCAGAACTGCCGACTAGAGCTGATTTCATTTAAAAACTATTCTTGATAGCCGACGACTCGATTGGAGTCTGGCTGAAATCCGTGGAAGGAAGAATAATGCCGATGGATCCATTTCTGGGTTTCTAAACTATCTAGGGAAAAGCCATCATCAGTCATTTGATAGATCCAAAGTGGGTTGTAGTAGACGCTGTCGCAAGCTTCGCAAAAAGGCGGGTAATTGTGTCGGTAACCCATGAACTCATCTCGTCCGTCTCCATTCAAATCGTGGTGCGAACCGATGAACATCGGCAGGGTATCTAAGGCCATCAATTGCGCCTTTAGACTGATCAAACGCAAGATGCCTTTTCGGCCGTTTTGCTCCCAACCCAAAAGCGATTCCACCCTGCCGCCAGAGATCTTGCGGGCGATGGGCAAAGTGCCGAAATTCGTGACGTAATTGAGCAACTGATCTTCGTAAATCAAACCCTCTTCACATTCAATTTTAAGATCGGAGTAGCGTTCACCCTTTGGAGTTGCAGAGATCAAGTACGAGTCGTTTAGGAACATCCACTCGGTGCGCTTGGGAGCTCGATCGACATCGCGACTGCATAAAAAAGACAAGAATAGAAAACTGAAGAACAGCAGGAAGTGATAAGGCTGCACGCGGGAATGTGTGCCTGCTTTCTCCGCTGGTTTTGCATCTTGTTGCTCGTGGAAGGCTTTCAAAGTCTTAAATCAATCGTTTCGGGGTCAATAAATTGGACGTATCGTCTTGAGATTCGGCCCAACAAAGGTTATCTTTAGTCACACGAAAGATAGTATCCCAAACTCTCTCGCAACTAAATTCATGAAGAAATTCTACCCATTCATTGGACTAGTTCTCCTAACTGGTTTCATTTCTCTAAGCGCTCAAACTTCCACCTTTCAGGAAATACTCACCATTTTTGATGAAAATGGCTGCGGTGGTGACTATTGTCATGGTGGTGGAGCAGGCGGCTTAACTCTTTCTGGCGATGAGGATCAAATTTACAACAACCTGTTTGAAGTCGATGCCTACAATGAGTTGGCTGCATCTCGCGGTTACAAGGTGGTTGATGCGGGAAACCCTGATCGCAGTACGCTTTACCGAAAAGTTAATAATGGCATGTATTCGCATGCCAATCTTGCCGAGGGTGAAGGTGAATCGATGCCATCCGGTGGTGAACCATTGACTAAGATAGAACGAGAAACCATTCGCCAATGGATCTTGTGGGGCGCTCCAAAAAATGGAAAGGCCTACAATGACAACTATAAAGACGCCATGGTGGAATACCACACGGAAGGGGGAATCGACCCAACAGACCCTCCCGAAGCTCCGCCGGAGGGAGAAGGATTCCAACTTTATCTCGGCCCTATTTTCATGCAGCCAGGTGAAGAAGTCGAATACATGAAGAAAGAGGATTTACACTTAGCCGATGATTTAGAAATCACACGCTTGCAAAATTACATGTCGGATTACTCGCATCATTATATCTTGTATAAATACAACGACGATCCAAGTAGCGCTCCGGAGGGTTTGCGTTTATTGGATTTCTCAGAAACACTGACGCAGTCATTCGTAAACATTTGGCAAGACAACCGAGATTACAGATTGCCCGAAGGAACGGCTTTCTTTTGGGACGATGACACCGTTTTGGATTTAAATTATCACATCAAAAATTACAGTACTACAGCCGTACTTGCAGCAGATTGTTACGTAAATGTCTATACCCAAGAAGAAGGAACGGCTGACAAGGAAATGAAATCTTCTTTGCAAATGTATTTTGATTTAAACATTCCTCCAGGTGTTGAAAATCATGCAGAATCAACATCTTTTACGAATGGACAGCAATGGAATATTTGGATGTTGACTTCTCACACGCATCAATGGGGTGTGGATTACGATATGTTTATCGAAGATGAAAACGGTCAAAAGGGTCTTCAAATTTATGAAGGACATCACGATACTGATTATACTTTTTATACCGGTAGTTATGACAATGCCCATCCTCCGGTACTTTACTTTGACGACTTTATGAATATTCCAGCTGGGGGGAAATTATTCCATGATGCAATGTATACCAACAACAGTGGAAGCTCCGTAAATTTTGGAGTCACCACAGATGATGAAATGATGACGTCTATTGTTTTGTATACAGTTGGAGGAGACACTCAAGATGCACCGATCCTCAATAACTTGCCGTTGCAAATTTGCACCGATGCTGAACCATTGCAGATTTTAGCCAATTTTGAAAGCGGAGCAGTTGGACCTGGAGTTTATGGAAACTTGTTTTACCCTGATCGCGCGGGTGTTGGCACACACGAATTGATCATAGGTTGCTGCGATCCTGAATCACAGCAAACTGTAAGTATCGAAGTAACTGACTTACCGGAAGCACCGGTAATTTCAACTACAGTAAATGGACTGGGAACTTCCGCAGGCTTTTCTTCTTACCAATGGTATTTCAACGGAGACTTGATCGAAGGAGCTAACGGCATCAGCTTAGCTACTGATGAAGATGGCGAATACTCTGTGGAAGTAAGTAATCTAGCCGGTTGTACTATTGCTTCAGAAAGCTTCGAACTGTTGGGAGCTGGCATTGCTGAGTCGCTCGATAATATCGAATGGCAAATTGCGCCCAACCCAACCCATTCATTGACTTTATTGAAAATCCAATCTAAAGAATCACAAACTGCTCAAATTTCTATTTACAATATATTGGGAGCTGAAATTGCAACCGTGTTTTCTGGTGAATTAATTATTGGAGAAAATAATTTAGATATAGACTTGAGTAAAGAAACCGCTGGAATCTACTTTCTTAAAGTAAATATTGACGGCCGTACTGCTGTAGAGCGAATCATCAAAAACTAAGTCTGTTTATGCAATGGCATCGGATGACTATCTGAGCTCAGCACAACAGTGTTGCTGAACAAGCCATCGTGGGCGGGAATTGGTAGATCGCTCCCAACCCTACTAAAAAAACTGACTTTGGGTGATCTTGACTTTAGAATGCCCTGAGGCAGTTCAGCTTTCATTCTATCATATGGCGGGCAGCGAAATGCTACAAACAGCAGATTCTTGCATGGAAAGGTGTTAAAATTCGACGATTATTGAACTGAGCGCAGTTACTGAAGGGAAGGGATTGGATTTCATGAATCCATAAAGAGGTCTAATCCATGATCTCTTGGGCTTCTGCCAATAGCTCTTCTCCTGAGATTGGACAAACACCCGATTTGGCGCAAACGATGCCGGCAGCTATGTTGGCCAACTCAGCTGTTGCCATCATGTCGACATTGGCAGCCAAACCCAGAGCGAGCATGGCGATCACCGTATCACCTGCACCCGACACATCTGAGACACTTCGTGTGTAGGCGGGAATGAGTGCCGCTTGATCGAGTCCGTAAACGTACATGCCCCTTTCTGAGAGGGTGATGACGGTATAGGTGTTTTCGAGTTCACCAGTAATAATTTCGCAGGCTTCTTTAATTTTCTCTTCGGAATCTGTGTTCAATTCAACTTCCAAAGCAGCTTCCGCTTCTCGAAGATTCGGCTTGAATAAGGTGCATCCTTTGAAGGCTGAAATGTGTGCCTTCTTCGGATCAACCGCAGTAGGAATTTTCAGCTTCCGAGCGTAATCGATCATGTTCACGATCACCATCGGCGTTAAAACACCTTTGTTGTAATCTTGAAAAACGATCGCATCCGGCTGTGCATCATCAATGATCTCCACCAACTTATTGATGAAGCCCAATTCCAAATGAGCCTGCAGAGGTTCTGTGGTTTCGCGATCGAATCGACAAATTTGATGTGGGCCACTCATCAAGCGACTCTTCACTGTGGTGGGCCTCCTTCCACTGACGATTAAATCGGAACTTGAAATACCCATATCAATCAACAGACCTTTCAACTTTTGACCGGCATCATCATCGCCGATTACCGAAGCCATGATGACATTCGCACCAAGGCCTTTGATGTTGGTTGCAACATTGGCGGCCCCACCCAATACCCATCGATCGCCCTCTACCGCTAAGACTGGAACCGGAGCTTCAGGAGATACACGGTGGACTTTTCCCTCGATGTAATGATCGAGCATCACATCCCCAATTACGAGAACAGTGAGATCTTTGAATGATCGAAATAGTTTCTGGATGGTCATAGATGGCTTGCTACGCAAAGATACATCGGCTAGGAATAGCCTGTTAGTTGTTAGTTGTTAGTTGTTAGTTGTTAGTTGTTAGTTGTTAGTTGTTAGAAGAAGCTAGAAAGACTGGCGACATAAAAAAGCCGGATCATCCAAAAAGGACGATCCGGCTCTATTTTTAGTTAGTGAGTTAGCGAGTGACTGAATTACTGAGTGAAATGTGTGCAGCTGTCCTTCGGACATCTATTTCATTGGAAATCGATCACACTGCAGATTGCAGATTGACGATTGCTGACTAAGCTCAATTGCATCGAGCAGCAAAAACCAAATTAGCTAAGCAGTACGATAATTGATCACCACCCCTACAACTAAGCGAGTTGTGCTAAACAGGCCTTCATTCTTCCCATTGCCTCGCGGAGATTCTCTTCCGAGTTGGCGTAAGAAATTCGCATGCACTCTGGGTTTCCGAATCCTGCACCAGCTACCAAAGCCACGTGTGAATGATTCAAAATATGCATGCACAATTGTTCAACCGATTCGATCTTGGTGCCGTTCACAGCCTTTCCAACAAATGAGCTAAAATCGGGAAAAATGTAAAATGCTCCTTCCGGCTCATTGATTTTCAAACCAGGAATATCACTAAGAAGCTCAATCATCAGAGCTCTTCGCTTGAGAAACTCGGCTTTCATCTTTTTCGTTGGCTCCAAATTGTCGCCCAATGCAGCGATCGCTGCTCTTTGCGTAATTGAACAAGTAGCCGATGTGAACTGGCCTTGCATTTTACTGCAAGCCTTTGCAATATCGGTTGGCGCTCCCATGTAACCCAATCTCCATCCAGTCATCGCAAATCCTTTCGATAAACCGTTCACCGTTACCACGCGATCTTTCAAAGATGGTATACGACCGATGCTGAAATGCTCAGAGGTGAAATTGATGTGCTCATAGATTTCATCAGCTACCACCACAATGTTGGGATGCTGAGCCAAAACTTCTGCCAGTGCTTCGAGCTCTTCTTTCGAATAAACCGAACCCGATGGATTGCAAGGAGAAGAAAACAAAAAGACTTTGGTTCTTTCATTGATAGCGGCAGATAATTGATCAGCCGTTATTTTGAAAGAAGTCTCAATTGAGGTGGGCAAGGCGACAACCTTGCCTCCCGCCAATAAAATTTGTGCCTCATAACTCACCCAATATGGATTCGGCAAAATCGCCTCATCTCCATCATTGAGCAAAACCATCATCAGATTTACCAAGGTTTGCTTGGCTCCGGTTGAAACCACTATTTGATCTACCGAATAATCCAGTCCGTTGTCACGCTTGAATTTGTGGCAAATCGCTTCTCGCAAATCTGCATAACCCGGTACCGGTGTATAATGTGAATAGTTCTCGTCAATTGCTTTCTTCGCAGCATCTTTGATGTGATCAGGTGTATCGAAATCAGGTTCCCCCAAACTCAGGCTGATCACATTGTGGCCTTCCGCTTTTAAAGCACGGCTCAAAGCCGCCATTTTCAGAGTGGCTGATTCCTTCATTCCCAGAATCCGTTCACTCAATCGTGTTTTTGTAGCTAATGTCTCCATGTTCAATTTATGTTTTCCCCCTTTACAAACAGAGGCTTGTAACCACTAGCAAAAATAGTGTCAAATACACATACTGGCACTTAGAGATCAACAAAAAATGACGATATCACTTCTTCCCCACTGAACTTTCACGTCAAAATCAACTAAAACTTCGATTTCAATGTCAAATTCCCTTCAATAACTTGACGAAAATCACTTCTGTCTATCCTTTATTTCATAATTTAGCCTGAGACTAAACAGATATAGGATTCTGGTACGGGAACACCAGGAACTTAGAACTGTCTTCAAATTAATGTTGCAATGAAAGTGCTTTCTGATTTTACTGCATTTTGTGTAGTAGAGTTGGATAGACGATAAGTGGTTCACCACTTATGACGCTACTGCGGAGAAATCCTTGTCTCTCTTTTCTCAGGGAGCTAAGCTCATCATCTTGTATGGGTCGAAATAGATCGAGTATGCAACACTTCTCTAAAATCACCAAGATTCCCTAGTGAATACTGATTGTCGATAAAGCCAATCAGTAGACTTTTATGCATCTCGGAGAAATCCTGGAAAACGATAATTGAAATTCGATTTTACTAGACTAAATGGACTGATCCGTAAGCTCTGTTTAAAAATAGAAATATCTCATTCAGGTGAGATTTGGGATCATGCACTTCCTTTCATTCACTTAATGGGGATTCAGTGAAATAGCATTTCAGCAATGCCTTGATATTAGAAGTTGTATGATCCCTTCCACCTCCAAAAAATGAAGGACTAGAAACAAATCATATTCGTGAATTCCCTATCAGTCTTTACAGCACTTAGTTTCCATATACGTTGCGTTTAACCCACTGCTTGAGTACATTTGCACGTCGCTGTTTGGAGCGATTACAAACCAATGGACTACAGAAATTTCGATACCGATGATTTCATCGCTGATGAAGGATTTATCGACTGGGTAAAAAACCCGGATGAGGAAAAGACTGCCTACTGGTCCGAGATTTTGAAACAGCACCCTGAGAAGGAAAAGAAAATCATCGATGCTCGCAACTTCATTACAGGCTTGCTTCTTGAAACCGATGCACTTCCAAACGAAGAGAAACTCAAGCTTCTAGATAGCCTTCACACTAATTCTAAAAAAACAGAACGGCCCGAACCGACAATTTCTTGGTCAAAACCTTTGATATCGGTTGCAGCACTTGTGTTGGTACTTTTCACCTTCTTTCAATTTTTCTCATCCCCGAGCAATCTGGATTTCCAGACTCAAGTCGGAGAAATCCAGACGGTAATTTTACCAGATGGATCTACCGTTCACCTAAACGCTCGATCGCAGTTGACATACTCTAGTGATTGGGGTACATCTACAGATAGAGAAGTGTGGCTGAAAGGAGAAGCCTACTTTGATGTTAAGAAGTCAGGAGTCGAGACAAAGCGAAAATTCACGGTACATACGGGCGAGATCGATGTTCAAGTTCTGGGAACAAAATTCAGTATTAATGCTCATGAGCCATCTGTACAAGTTGTACTAGAAGAGGGCAAGGTTGAAGTACTCACTCCAATCTACAAAAAAACAGCAGGGACGCAAGAGGTGGAAATTCAATTCCAATCTAGTATTCTGGCTCCGGGTGAAAGAGCAGTTTTTACTGCCGAAAACGACCATGAGCAACTGCAGGGCGAGAAAGTCAATTTCGAGGTGAAAGTTGAGGAAGTAAATACCAAAATTTATACTTCTTGGAAAGACGGACGATTCTTTTTTGATTCGACTCCTCTTTCAGAGCTCAAACAAATATTCAAAGACAACTACGGAATAGAGGTTTCGTTTGAAGATCCCAAATTAATGGATAAGCGAATCTCTGGAAGTTTAGAAAATGGAGACCTTGATCTTCTTTGTCGAGCAATTGAGTCTGTGTTTGATCTTCAAATTGAAAGATCTAATAAAAAATTTACAATTAGGGAATAATTAGCAAATAGAATCAGCCTTTTTTGTGAGAGTAACATTTAAAATTGCAAGCAAGCCAATTTTCTTTTTCTTGTGTTGCTTTATGGCCATAAGTTCCATTGCAGCTCAGGGTAAAAAGATGCCCCTGTCAGAGTATCTAAATGCTCTTGAAGAGCAATTTTTGATATACTTCATTTACGAAGATCAACTGCTAGATCCTTACCAAGTTTCTTCTGACATCTCAAGTAATAAATCTCTAGAATACAAACTTGATTTAGCTCTACGGGAGACCTCTTTGGCGTACAAAAAACTGAGCCCGAAAACCTATGCCATTATCGTTGACAACGAATTTTCGAAAATATTCGGAATGGTTTACGATTCTAATCGACGCCCTCTTGCTGGAGCTACTGTTCAGGCACGAGGTTGCAATTTAGGAACGGTCTCTAACATTCATGGTGAATATAGCCTTCAAGTTCCTCCGGGTAAATTTCTGCTCGAATGCAGGTATGTCAATCATGAAAAAAGTGAGAAGTATCTTGATTTGTTGGATGGAGAAGCTGCTGAGATAGATTTCGAGTTAGCCGACTTACCCCCTCTCGACCAAGTCATCGTTGTGGGTTCAAAACTTAACGCTCAAAAGCTGTTGGAAAGCCCAATGGCTGCCTCTTCGATTAGTCCTCAAAATTCATATTTCTCTCATGCACCTGCTTTGGGCGAACTATTGCAACGGTCGATTCCGTCTTTTCACTCGACTCACCAAACCATTAGTGATGGAACTGATCACATAGATCCAACAACATTGAAAGGCTTAGGCTCTGACCAATTGCTGATTCTGGTAAACGGAAAAAGACGACACCATAGCGCATTGGTCAACATCAACGGAACCATCGGTCGTGGCTCGGTGTCAACCGATCTCAATGCCATTCCAGTTGCAGCCATTGATCGCATTGAAATTTTGAAAGACGGTGCTGCCACAACCTACGGCTCTGACGCCATTGCGGGTGTGATCAATGTTGTCTTAAAAGAAAGTACGAGTTTCTTGGAACTCAACAGTCAATCGGGTATTTCGGCAAGCGGAGACGGACTGAGCACTTCGGTGGAAGGCAATTATGGAATGCACACTAAAAAAAGCGGGGCTTATATCAACGGTACTTTTGAGTTTCGACAACGCAGCCAAATCGATCGATCCGGTAATTATACTGGGCCGATTTTTAAAGACAATCGTGACAAAGACTCCCTAATAACAAAAGCCTTTTACGACAATATTCCACTGAAAGATCAACATGTTATGCCTTTAGGTAGAGCAGCCTCGGTCAATGCGAATCTCTTCCTGAATATGGGAATGCCTATCAGTAAAGACATTTCGCTTTACGCCTTCGGTGGCTTGAGTTACAAGTTTGGTAAGTCTGGTACCTTTTATCGATTCCCTTACGAAAAAGAAAAACAATCGGGAATTTACTCGCAAGGGTTTTCACCGAAAATTCATTCTGATATTATAGATCAGTCTGCCGCGATAGGTGTTAGAGGTTTGAGAAACCATTGGAATTTCGATCTCAGCAATAGCTTCGGAAGTAATCTCTTTCGATTTACGGTAAGCGAATCGAATAATGCTTCAATGGGCTTGTCCTCGCCATCAACCGTTGAAGCTGGTAGTTTTTCCTACCAGCAAAATGTTATTAACCTAGATATTAAAAGACAGTTTAAAGGAAAGATTCCAATAAAGACTGGTTTTGGATTTGAGTCTCGTGTTGAGAATTACAAAATTATTGCAGGGGATGAAGCTTCGTGGCAGAATTATGGAGACACAACCGATACAGGAGCTCCCAAAGAGGGAGGCTTTCAAGGTTTTATTGGTTTGAAACCCGAAAATGAATTGCAAAAGTACCGCTTGAATTTCGGCTCTTATGCAGATATTGAATTAAAAGTGCTGCCTTTCCTCTTGGTGGGAATGGCTACCCGTGGGGAATATTATTCCGACTTTGGATCGAATTTATCTTGGAGAGCTTACTCACGTGTCAAAATAAACAAGTACAACTACTTCCGTTCTTCTATCAATACAGGATTTAGAGCTCCCTCCCTACCCCAGTTGTATTTTAATAGTACTACCATCCAATTCATTAATCAGGATCAGTCACAGGTATCTCAGGCGGTTTCACATTTCAACTCTGAAAATCCCCTTCTTCGTCAATTTGGAGTCAAGGAGCTGCGGCCAGAAAAATCGCTCAACTTTAGTTTGGGATACAATGCTACCATTGCGCGCAAGATTAGCTTGACAGCCGATACCTATTTGATAGATATCCAAAATAGAACGGCGATTAGTGGGCGATTTTCAGCCAACGATCCCGACTTTAGCTCCATTCTTCAACCCGTTAATACATCAAAAGCTCAATTTTTTACCAATGCTGTTGACACTAGAACTCTGGGAATTGAGATGTCTGTCAATTATCACATCAAGTATAACAAGTTGGATCTTAAATTCAACTTAGGGGGAAGCTGGAATCAAACCCGGATTAAAAGAAACGAGGATGGTGAGCTCATTATCCACAGCAGTGATATTCTGGCCGAGCACAAAGATATTCTATTCAACCGCGAAGAAATTTCTAGAATGGAATCTGTGCAACCGCAAAGCAAGATTCTATTTGGAACAAGGCTCATTCGAAAGAATTTTTCTGCAACATTGAATCTTACTAGAATCGGAAGTGCGCTTTACATCCATCCTGAAGATGGAGATCCTGAAAATTGGGTATACAATCAAATCAGTGAGCAAATTGAAAGTAGAGACCAGATATTCTCCGCCAAGTATCTTACTGATTTGTCCATCCAGTATCGAGTCGGCCAAACTTTCTCAGTAGCGATAGGGGGAAACAATGTCTTCAATGTCTTTCCAGATCAACATATGCACTCGGCCAATGTAAGCGATGGTCTATTTACTTACAGCCGACGTGTAAGTCAATTTGGTTTGATGGGCGCTTATTGGTATGCCCGCGTTGGATTGAAAATATAATGTAGTGGGCGCTTAATAAAACTTTAATTTTATCAAACTCTCACTTTCAAGTCTTATTTAAACTTCAGCTTCGCCAGGCACTGCCCCGATTTTCCTTCGCCAAATATTACAAGATCGCTGTTAGATATTTGCCTATAATATCTTGGCTCAGCCCAAAAATCTTTATCCTCAGAGGAATATAAAATCTCTTTCGTTTGTTTACCGTTTGAAAATGAAACCAATACCAAGTTTGACTTTCCCTTTTCTTTCGTCAATTTATGAATTTTATCACCTTTATTGGTTGAAACATTTTTTGGATGATCATTAAAAACAACGTGCAATTTATCCCCTTGCGCGATCGCTCCAAAAGACGAATGTCGCGTACCATTCTGCTGATTTTTTTCGGTAAATTGAGCCCAATCTACTTTACCATCTGGAGAAAGGCTAACCGCTATTATGTCAGCGTAAATATGCTTTGTTTTCGTGCTAGTATTGCCAGCGGCGTCCATCCTGTAATTGTGGTCAACGAAAAATTCTTCAGCAGTTAAAAAAGCGCCTCCGTCTTCTTTCAAGAAAACATCCCTCAAATAGTAAGTCTCAATGTCTAAATCTGCTGATTTGTCACGCACCAACTCCTTCTGAGTCTTCGGATCAATCTTTAAGAAAAACGTTCCAGTTGGATCGTGACTCTCTTTCTTTGCATAAAAACCCGCACAGACTAACTCCTCCTGATTGCTTATCTGCATTTGCATTTCGCCCATCACGTAGCCGTCTACAGAAATTCGAAATTGCTTCACACTTTCAGCCTTTTCGTAATAACTGAATAATTCGTAATTATAGTTGGGGTTTGGTCTTATTATCGGCATTTTCTTATCTACAAATATCTTCGACAAGAGGTGAACATTTCCATCGTT
>Ga0114956_1002153_pt1 | contig 15573 bp, 11 predicted proteins | sample MaitaG_FD_87304 | JGI IMG/M metagenome (GOLD analysis project Ga0114956, IMG submission 87304) | Marine algal microbial communities from Maine, USA - Maine_Asex2 metaG | ecosystem: Host-associated > Algae > Red algae > Unclassified | place: Maine, USA | collected 2015-01-05 | reverse complement strand
CAAATTCGCCAAGCGAGGCGATTGACGAAGCTCATAAATTAGAGTTAACAAACAATCATCATTACTATTGCATGCTTGCTGAGCTTTATAAAATGGATGACAATATTGAAAAAGAGATAGAATATTTAAATGCTTCTTTAGCACTTGCCATAAAAGAAAATCAAAAGCTATTGATTAAGGCTAAGTTGGAGAAGGCAATGCAATAAACTCAAATCAATAAGCCCGCTCATTACCTCTACCTTCAATAAAATTAATGAATGCTCGGTTGGCTACTCGGTTGCCTCCTGCAGTTGGGTAGTTGCCTGTAAAATACCAATCGCCTTTGTGGTTGGGGCAAGCTTGGTGCAGTTGCTCAATGGTTTGATATATTACTTCCACTTCAGCTTTAATATTTGGGTTGGTAACCAAGGCTGCAATTTTTATTGAAATTTCTTCAGCTGTAAACGTATCGTATAATAGTTTTACTTTGTTTTCTGGTTTTGGCTTTTTGTTTTCTGCAACACATAACTTGTAAACATCTTGTAAAATTGTTTCTTTATTATTATCTTTCAATAAGGCAAGCAATGCTTTAAAAGCAATAAAGTTACCCATCTTCGACATATCAATTCCATAACAATCTGGGTAGCGAATTTGTGGTGCGGTGGATAGCACTATTATTTTTTTAGGAGACAATCTATCAAGATTTTCTATTATACTTTCTTTTAAAGTGGTGCCCCTTACAATTGAATCGTCAATTACCACTAAAGTGTCAACACCTTTTTTTACAACGCCATAAGTAACATCATATACGTGCGAAACCAATTCGTTTCTACTTTCATCTTGTGTAATGAAGGTTCTTAGTTTGGCATCTTTTATCGCTATTTTTTCTACCCTTATTTTATCTTCTAAAATATTTTTTATTTCGGTAGCGTCTGTAATTCGTTGAAGCTGATTTATCTTTTTTTCATTTACAGCATTTTCTAAACCTTGCATTAATCCATAAAAAGCAACTTCAGCGGTATTGGGAATAAAAGAAAAAACAGCATCATTAACTTTATAATCAATAGCATCTAACACCATTTTTGCCATTAAATAACCAAGCTCTTTTCGCTCTTTATAAATATCAATATCATTACCTCTTGAAAAATAAATGCGTTCAAAAGAACAAGACAGTTTCTCAGCTGGTTCTTGAATTTTTCTTTCTTCAACCAAGCCATGTTTTTTAATTATTAAGGCATTACCAGGGTTAAGTTCTTGTATCTGTTCAACAGAAACACCTAAAGCTGTTTGTAGGGCAGGTCGTTCAGATGCAGCCATTACAATTTCTTCATCTTCGTAATAATAGGCTGGTCTTATGCCATTTGGGTCGCGCAGTACAAATGCATCGCCGTGGCCAATTAATCCAACCATTACATAGCCACCATCAAAATCTGCTGCGGCTTTTTTTAAGAATTTCTGTGGTTCTAATTTTTGAATTATTCTATCTGTAATTTCTTTTCTACTATAGTCTCGCTTTTTGTATTTGCGAAACATTCTTTGTATCTCTTCATCTAAAAAATGACCAACTTTTTCTAAAACAGTTACGGTATCCGATTGTTCTTTTGGGTGTTGCCCAATTTCAACCAATTGATCGAATAGCTGTTTGGTATTAGTCATGTTAAAGTTGCCTGCCATTATCAAGTTGCGCGTCATCCAATTATTTTGTCGTAAAAAAGGATGGCACTTTTCAATAGAGTTTTCACCGTGCGTTCCATATCGCAAATGGCCCAACAACAGCTCGCCTGTATAAGATACATTGCGTTTTAGCCAATCTGCATTTCGCAAATTTTCTGTCTCTTCAACAGCAGCAAATTTTTCTTGAATTTGTTTGAAAATTTCACTTAAAGCATCTTCTTCAACTGATCGAATTCTGTTAAAATATTTTTCACCTGCTGGCATATCTAACCTAAGTGCAACTACTCCAGCACCATCTTGCCCACGATTTTTTTGTTTTTCCATTAACACATACAGCTTGTTTAAGCCGTAAAGGGGCGTACCGTATTTGTCAATATAATATTGGTAAGGTTTCCGCAGCCTAATGAGTGCTATGCCGCATTCGTGTTTTATGCTTTCGCTCATGGAAGTTCCACTAAGGCACAAAAGTATAAGTAAAATTTGAATAGACTAATTTTTCTTTCAGCCTATTGTGGATTACCTCAGATAAAGAATTGAAATTTACATCGTTACAAAACGATGATGCTTAATCCGTTGCTTTTCATCTGCTAACTGCAAAATGTAAACTCCTTTTGGTAATGCACTAACATTTATTTGATTAGTCTTGTAATTAGATGTTTCAATAATTTTTCCAGCAGCATCTGTTATTGAATAATTATCAATTGATGTTGTATTTCCATTTAATGTAATAGTACTTTTTACTGGGTTTGGAAAAATTTGAATTGCATTTAAAATTTCATACTCCACACTAACCAAAACTTCAACCATAACATTTTGACAAAGTGTATCTGAACCAACATCATTAGTTGCTATTAAACAAACTTCGTATTCTCCTGATTCGGTATATTCATTTATTGGGTTTTCTTCAGTAGATGTAGTACCATCTCCAAATGTCCATTCAAAGCTTGTAGCATCGGTTGAATTGTTTGTAAACTCAACAGATGTTGTTAAACCAGGCTCTAATGACATTGCTATAAAACTTGCAGCAGGCGCAGGTTGAACAGTATCTGTTGCTAAAAAATTCTCAGTTATTAAAGAATATTCTGAAGTTGGTGTTTGAAATAATATAGTACCATCAGGTCTAAGTATTCGCATAAATCCACTATTAATTCCATCACCGAAATCATCAATTGCTTCAATTTCATAACAGCCTGTATTTGCTATATTGAAATTATCCGTTTCAGTTATATTGTCACCGAAATTTCCATTACTGTAAACAACAGCACCACCTTCATCATAAACATTCAAGCTAATTTCATTACCATAATTGTCTGATTGAATTTCAAAAACATATTCGCCTATTGTTGAGTTTAATGATGAGTTCCAAGTAGCAGAGGTTTGGTTGTTTGTTGGCACATCGTCAGGCATAGCATTTACAGATATTACGCTTATAGTCAACCCGTTTTCTTCTATTTGTGTAAAGCTTAAATTATTTAAATCGATGTTTGTTGTTTCTCCTTGTACAACAAGGCCAGTCCAATTATAAACGGAAGGGTTTGCTCCATTAATTGAATATTCAATTTCCATTTCTGTGATATCATTTGCACCTCCATTAAAAATGGTAATTGTAGGTGAAATCATATTGGAACATGCTAAGTCGCTTTGATTTAGCTCTAAACTAAATATCACCGCATTGTTTTCTCCTTCCAAATCATTAATGTCTGAACAATTTTCTGAAACTACATTGTCACTCTCTATTAAGCCCATTGCTGATAAAACTTGCCCATCAAAGCCACTATATTCAGGTAAGTATTTCCTTACTTTAAACGAACTTGAAGCACTGCCTGAACCCTGATTGGTGTCGTTTCCTGGTATTTGATAAACCCAAACCACTTCATCATCTTGTGTTACTTCTGCAATTAAACCTTGGCCTGCATCGTGCATTAATAAGCTACCATTTTGTAATGGAGCTACACCACTTGTAAATAAGGTTGAAGGTGGAGGATAGTTCCAAATGTTATCTCTCCAAGTATAGAATGGCACTTCAGGTAAAAAGGTACCTGTAACAGGATCCATCAAAAACTGACCATCTACATCTCGGCTTGGGTCAATTATTACAAGCTCAGATTCATCACCGCCATCATTATTATAAATAGAAATTTTTCCTTCATTTACGAAACCCGTTGGAATCCAACGTGCATCATGCTGACCAAATATTTGGCGATCATTTGGTCCTCCTCTATCATAATTTTGAGGATTACCCCAACGATATAATAAATCACCACCCTTACCGAAATTACCACCTGTTTCACTTGCTGATTCTGCCATTGTAGTACTGTGGTCAATAATAAATATTTCGTGAATGCTAAACATAGAAACCAGAATGAAATCATTTTCTTCATCGTACTCAACACTATTTACGTGTGTAAATGATGCACCTGTTGCTGGTGAACTTATTTCAACATTTACATCATACTTTTCAGGGTGGTCAGCAATTACTCCATAGTTAAGCCTTGTTGAATCATGGTCTTGAATTAAATGGTCCCAAATATTCCACTCCCATACTATTTCCGCATCGTTTAAGCCTACTGGCTGAAACTCAACAATTGATTCAGATTTATAACTGTTGTTTTGACCTATATTATCAATATTAAACCCATTCTCTAAAGCATCAGCAATAGAATGTGTTTTTTGAACTACGCCTAGATAATTGCCATTTGGTAAAGGAACCAAATCATTATGCAAGCCAACATATTCGCCTGTTGGACAGTAATTCCATACCAAGTCGTCCTCCCAAGTTTTTACTTCAAAACACGAATTTCCATAAACAGCGCCGCCACCACTGCCACTATTTGATACCAATATGGCACAATTGCCATTTGGAGTAATGTATGCGCAAGCTTCATTAAAGCTATTAGAGAAAGACCATTGCTTATTAATTTTACCGCAATTATCTAACAAAAAAGCAGTAGTTCCGTTTGCTGGAGCTACCGTAGTGTAACCTGGTGAAACTAAAGGTGGGTTAGTATATACCAATCCTATGTTTACAGATGGGTCGGATATTTGAGCAAAGCCATTAATTGAAAACAGGGCTAATAATATTAATACAAATCTAAATTTCATTTTCTACTTTTAAGATTGCAAATTTAATATCATTATTATTAATTATTTATTTTAAAGAAGTAAAGTCTGCTACAAAAAGTGAATTAATCTGAAACACATTGTCATAAAACAACATTTGTGTGTTTAAACTGACCAGTACCTTTTAGCTGTGTTCCAAAATGTATTTCACTATTGCATTCTCTTCGTTTGAATCAATAATTTTATTGGCAACAGCTTTTGCTTCATCAATTGCATTTGATGGGCAAACACCCATACCTGCCTCTGATACCATTTCAATATCATTTAAATTGTCGCCAAAAACAGTTGTGTTTTCTATTTCATAGCCATATTGCTTGCAGTAAAATTTAATGGCATCGCCTTTATTTGCAACTTTGCAATTTATGGTTAGCCAATAAAACTCTTTGTCATATGGGTTTATGTAGTGGTGGAAATATAATTCATCACCATATGTTTTTCGTATAAGATTTGAAAGTGGCTCAATAACTTCAAGCTTATCAATTACATTAATGCTCAAAATCTTTTCTTTAAAAATTAAAGCTAAATCACCTGAATTTTTAAGTCTTGGATCTTTTGCTTTTTTTCTATCATTTAAAAACCATTGCATACCTGCATTAGGTGTTTCGTTATAATACACATGGTCTTCTCCATTGTTGCAAGCAGATATAAAAGTATGGCAATTAGCTTTATTTATAATCTCCATCAAAGGCATTAGATATTCTTTCTCAATATCAAAAATGTGCTGATGTTTACCTGTTTCGAAGTTTGTTATAAAAGCGCCGTTAAATAATATAACTGGCAACTTTAATTTCAACTCTTTTAAAATTGTTTTGGCCGAAAAGTAAGAACGTGCGGTTGCAATAGTAAAATGAAAATCTTCTTTTTGCAACAACCTGTTTAGGTTATCTAACGAAAATTTTGTGATAGCAGGCTGATTGTTTAACAGTGTGCCATCTAAATCTGATATAAATAATTTTTTGATATGCCGATATTATAGTAAACGTGCTACAATATCTTGAATAGTTACTCCTTCAGCCTCAGCTTTGTAATTCTTTACAATTCTGTGTCTTAAAATTGATAAAGCTACTGCTTGAACATCTTCAATATCTGGTGAATATTTCCCATTTATTGCGGCATTACATTTTGCACCCAACACTAAATATTGCGAAGCTCTTGGTCCTGCTCCCCAACTTAAATAATTATTTACTTCTGTAGTAGCATGTTCGGTATTTGGGCGCGTTTTGCTGGCTAATTTTACAGCATATTCCAACACATTATCTGCTATTGGTATTTTGCGTATTAATGCTTGGTAAGCCAAAATTTCTTCGCCAGATATTATTTTATCTAAACTTGCATTATGGTTTGAAGTGGTGTTTTTAACCACATCAACCTCTTCAGCAAAAGAAGGATAATCTAGTGTAATATTAAACATAAAACGATCTAACTGCGCTTCGGGCAAAGGGTAAGTTCCTTCTTGCTCAATAGGGTTTTGTGTTGCTAATACAAAAAATGGTAGTTCTAACTTATGTTCCATACCTGCCGCAGTAACCTTTCTTTCTTGCATAGCCTCTAACAAGGCTGCTTGGGTTTTTGGTGGTGTACGGTTAATTTCATCTGCTAAAATAATATTAGCGAAAATGGGACCTTTACTAAAAATAAACTTTCTGTTTTCATCTAACATTTCAGCACCTGTAATATCTGATGGCATTAAATCTGGTGTAAACTGAATTCTTTTAAAGCTCAAATCCATTACATCAGCAATGGTATTTATTAAAAGTGTTTTTGCTAAACCAGGTACACCAACCAAAAGGCTATGTCCATCACAAAATATTGAGATTAAAACCTTTTCTACAACATCTGATTGACCAATAATTATTTTTGATATCTCTGATTTTACGTTGTGAAAAGATTTTGCTAAAGCATCAACTGCTTGCACATCTGTTGCGTGCTGTGTATCTGTTGTCAAAATTTATTTATTTTCTATTAATAGAATTTCTTTGAATTTAATTACGAATTAGTAATTATAAAGTTTTAAGACGTGCAAAGGTACAAAAGTCAACACCATTGCTGTATTCACCTTAACATTATTTAAACCACTTAATTGCGCTATTGCATTGTTTGTAGTCATCAGCTATAAACACATAAGTTTCAGGTGCTTTTTTCTCTACCCATTTGTTTATTGCTTCTTGCTGTTTAAAGCTTTCTGCAACAGATTTAATTTTCTCATAATCATCTGACAAATTAGCACGATGTGCATCTGTAGATTTATTTAACTTAATAATTCTATAGCCCAAACTGCCATCTCTATCAATAAACGAAGCTGGTTTTGATACTTGCCCAACATTCATAGTATCAATAACAGAAAAGAGTGTTAGTTCTACTTGATCCATTTCAAATGAGGCTGCGCCAGTATTTGGATTTACTAATGTTCCACCTTGGTTTTTTGTAGAAACATCTTCACTATATTTATTTACTGCTGCATTAAAGCCAATTGAATCGGTTAAAATTTGCTTACGAACATCATTTAGTTTTGCTTTTGCTTTTTCTAAATCATAGCTGGTTATTTCAGGCTTAATTAAAATATGGCGCATATTTGCTTTTTCGCCTCTTCGTTCTATCATTTGTATAATGTGTAAACCATATTCAGTTTCAACTATATCAGATACTTCACCGTTTTCTAACCTAAAAGCTGCTGATGCAAATTCATTTACTAATTCATTTCTTGATATAAAGCCTAATTCACCGCCATTTTCTGCGCTGGTCTTGTCAGCAGAATAAACTGCAGCCAATACCGAAAAATCCTCTCCTTCATCAACTCTGCTTTTTAGTTTAGCCAAATCTTCTTCTGCTTTTGTAATTTGCTCTTCGCTGGGTTTTGCCTTTATAACAATTTGTGCCAGCTCCACTTCAGCATTGTAAAAGGGCAAACTATCTCTTGGTATGGATTCGAAAAACTCTTTAATTTCAGAAGGGGTTACTTTTACATTACCAATTACATCTTGCTGCATCTTTCGCGCTAATAATTGCTCTCTAATTTGAGTTCTAAACTCTTCTTTAATTTCAACTATCGATTTGCTGTAATAAGCTTCTAACTTACTTTGGTCGCCGCCAAATAAGTTCACAAAATACCGTATACGTTGGTCAAGCTCGCCTTCTACTTCATCTTCTGATACAATTAAACTATCTAACTCAGCATGGGTGAGCATCATTTTTTGTAATAGCATTTCATCTAAAACCGAGCAGTCGGCATCGGGCGTAATTATACTGCCTTCTTGCGAAGCCATTTGTTGAACTTGTATTTCTATGTCGGATTTTAATATTATTTGATCGCCAACTACACCAATAATTTTATCCATGTTTTGAGCGGATAGGCCCAAAGCAAAACAAGCAAACAATATGCTTAGCCACATACTATTCATCAACATCAAATATTTCAAAATCCTTTTTATTGATAGCATCATTATAAATTCTATCCTTTGTTTTTGTTAGGTAATCTGTTATTCGCTTATTAACGATTATTTTTTCTATATCTTGCTTTTTATAATCTAAAGGTGCAATAGAGTCTTTTATTCCATATTCTATTGTTCGTAACATATATATATAACCATCTTTTTTAAATTCTTGATAATCGTTTGCCCTAAGTAGTCGATTAGTTTTTAGCTTATCTTGAGGTAAATCTTTTGTAAAATCTTTAAAATTAAACCAATCATCTCCAGTACAATACCTTTCACCTAATTGAATAGCAGCATTGTTAAAAGCTTCTTCGCTATATTCGCTATCGTCTTTTATCCAACTTCTTATGCTATCAACTTTGGCTTGTTCCTCATCAATTACAATAAACTTTGGTTTATACACTGTCTCAGATAATACAAAATTCTCTTTATAGGTATCGTAATAATTTTCAATTATATCTTCAGATACTTCTACATCTAAGTTTTGCGATATTAAATGTTTTTCATAAAGATAGCTCAACAAGCTTGTTTTATAATCTTCAACTTGCTGTTCAACATCATTTTGGCTTTCGGGTAAAAAGTTAGTAGCTTTTGATAAAAACAATTGGGACTTTACCCATCTTTCAATATGGTTTTTTACAAAACTGATGCTATCTTCTTCTGTTTTGCCAGGCACATCTAACTTCAATACATCAGAGATATATAGATAATGGTCATCAACTCTTGCCACAGCAATGTCACCTTCTTTTTTACTATCGTTTTTATTGCAAGCCATAATTAAGCTTAAGCAAGTAGCAATAACAATGCAATATGTTTGAAACAATTTCAATTAATATAGTGATTTTAAGCTCTTTTCGTTTATAATTAAAGTGTACTTGTCTCTTAATTCTTTAATCCACAGTTGGTCTAAATAGTTTTGATAATCTGAAATTATATAACCTTTTGCTTCTTGAAATGTTTTTTCTTGTGGTTTTAAAAGTTGTTGTATATGCACTACAACATAATTTTCATCCCATTTAGCAGGGCCGTAAACGCCTTTTTTCCATTTTACGGTATTAAGGTATTTATTTTGATTTTGCTCATATGAGCCATTGTTAATAGTTACGTTAGGGTACTTCTCAACTATTTTTGAAGTTACTTTGTTTCGCTTTGAAAGCTTTGCCATTTTTTTTGCTACCACTAAATCATCTGTGATATATATAGCTGATTTGGCACGTTCATCCCAAGTATATTTTTTTTCTTGTGTTTTATAAAATGCTTCCATGCCTTCTAAATCAGTCATAGCTTTCGACCATACTTTTTGTTCTGCTATATCAAACAATAAAATACCATCACGGTATTCTTGCAATAGATAATTATACTCTGGGTACTTTTCTTCTAATAATGATTGTTCTAATGTTGTACACTCTTCTGCTACATATTTATCATAAATAGATTTTATCTTATTTTTTATATTTCGTGTTTTGCCTTTTGAGTGATATGCTTTCAAAAAAGTTAGAAAATCTTTTTGCATATAGTTTTCACCATTAAGGCTAAACAATTGTTTATTAAACTGACTATAATCTTCTACTTTCCAACCTGGGCGTAAAACATTAGCGTCTAATTGGTTTATTAGTTCATTTTTGGCAATGGAATTTTCAACAAAATTATTTTCTTTTTGAACCCTACTTACAAACTGCTGTTTAGGCACATTTGAGCGACTATCTTTTTCTATTCTTGCGCGCAGCATCGCTTGCTCATCATTAATCGATTGCATTTCTTTTAGGCTTACTCTTTTTATAATGTGCCAGCCTATCTCAGTTAAAACTGGTGCTGATATATCGCCATCGTTTTGTAACTCGAAAGCAACTTTTTCAAACGATTCAACCATTTTACCTGTAGTAAAAGGTGGTAAGGTTCCTTTGCGTAAAGCTGTTGTTCTATCTTGTGAAAACCTGGGCACAGCTTCTTCCCATAATATTCTATTTTCTGTTAATAGCATGTAAACTGAATCAACCAATGCTTTTTTTGAATCTTTAATGCTTTGAGGTGTATCAGGCGTATCTTTAATTAGAATATGTGAAACGGTTATTTCGCCAGCAGCCTTTCTTCTTGCATTTACTTTTACAAGGTGGTAGCCATATTTTGTTCTAATTGGCTCAGAAACGGCATTTACTTTTGTGTTGTAGGCTGCGCTTTCAAAAGGATAAACTGTTTGAAAAGCAGTTATAAAACCTAAATTACCCTTATTTTCTTTTGCTGAAGGGTCAGAAGAATATCGATAGGCCATTTCACCAAAATCTTTACCATCATTAACAATTTGACCGCGTATTAAGTTTATTTTTTCAAAAGCTTTTAAAGTATCTTCAGGTGAAGCGCCTGGCTCAACGCCAACTAATAAATGGCTTGCGTTAATTTCTTCTTTCAATCTTTCATAAGCCTCTTTAATTAAAGTTTCATTTACATTTTTATCTGTAAGGTAACTTTGTGTTAGCTGCTCTTTATTTCTCTCATACTCTTTAATAAATGATGGCTTTTTATGCAATTGCATAGCTTCCGCTTCCATAACCTTCATTTTAAAATTGATGTATAAATCTAAATATTCATCAATTGCCTCTTTATTACTTACGGTATCATTTTTAACGTTGTTTTTATTAAACACATATAAAAACTCATCAACGGTAACTTTTTCAGTGCCCACTGTAAAAAGTATTGCATCTTTGTTTACCGTTTGGCTTTTTAAAACAAGCGGAAACAATAGCAATAATAGTATAAAATGAACTGTTCTCATTAATCTGTATTTAGCACTTTTTATAAAAGGCTTTGCAAATTTATGCTTTTTGAAACCTTTCGGTGTTTATTTATCTATTTTTGCGCCAATTTTAATGGGAAGAAGAAAAAAAATAATAGAAAACTTATTACTTGAGGACTTTGTTACTGAGGGTCAAGCCATTGGTAGACAAGATGGTAAAGTATATTTTGTTACAAATGGAGTACCTGGCGATGTTGCCAACGTGCTTTTAAAGAAAAACAAAAAAGATTACGGAAAAGGCAGTTTGCATAAATTGATTAGCCCTTCTGAAATGCGAATTGAACCATTTTGTGCACATTTTGAATGGTGTGGCGGTTGCAAGTGGCAATATTTGAGTTATGCCAACCAATTGATTTTTAAGCAAAAAATTGTAACGGATACTTTAAAAAGACTTGGTAAAATTGATTTACCCAAACCCTTACCAATTATTGGTGCTCAACCAAATGTTGCCTATCGCAATAAAATGGAATATTCCTTTTCTAATACAAGATGGTTAACACCTGATGAAATTGCTTCGGATGAAATAATTGAAAATAGCCCTTCGGTAGGTTTGCATGTGCCTGGCTTTTACGATAAAATAGTTGATATTGAAAAATGTTATTTACAAGATGAATTTGCGGATAAAATTAGAAATGAAGTTAAGCGCTATGCTTTGGAGAAAAATATTTCATTTATAAACATTAGAACCAAAGAAGGGTTTATAAGATCGATGTTTATTCGCAATAGTACTTTAAATGAGTGGATGGTAAACATGGTTTTTAATTATTATGATAAAGAGTTAGTCGAAAGTTTTATGCAACATTTGGTAAACACTTTTCCTGAGATTGATGCTTTCCATTACATGATAAATGAAAAACTAAATGATACTGTTTTTGATTTAGAGTGCATTACAGTTAAGGGACCAGGTTTTATAACAGAACAAATAGGACACTTAAAATTTCAAATTAGCCCATTGTCTTTTTTTCAAACCAATAGCTATCAGGCTAAAAATTTATATGATGTTGTAAAGTCTTTCGCAAATTTATCGAAAGATGACTTAGTGTATGATTTATATTCAGGCACAGGCACAATTGGTATGTACCTCGCAAACAATTGCAAGCAAGTAATTGGCATTGAAAGTAATGCAGACTCTGTTAAAGACGCTTTCCGAAATGCAAAATTAAATGATATTGAAAATGTTGATTTTTACGATGGTGAAGTTAGGGCAAGGCTGCAAGAAGCAATTGCAAATTACGGCAAACCTGATGTAGCTATAATTGATCCACCACGTGTTGGTTTACATAAAGATGCTATTGAACAGTTAATTGAATTAAAACCAAAAAAAATTGTTTACGTAAGTTGCAACCCTGCAACACAGGCAAGAGATTTAAATATTTTAGATGAACATTATACGGTAAAACAATACCAACCCGTAGATATGTTTCCGCATACTTATCACATCGAAAATGTTGCCGAGTTGATATTGAAACAATGAAATTATAACATGGAAATTAATAAAGAAATTATTGAAAGCGCCGATATGGACTTGGCAACTTATGAAGATTATCTGCAAGAGTTAGCCAATGTAGTTTTAGAACAAGAAGTTACAAAATACCCAATATTTGTTATGCATCAACAACCTATTGTAGAAATTGGCAGAACTGTGATTGATGCGGCACGAAGTAAAACAAAATGGTCTGTTAATATTTCTCATTTAGAAGAATTTGTGAATCGTAAAATTGTACCAGAAAACAATATTGAAAATTTTAAACAGGTTTATAAAAATCCATCGGAGTTTATTTGCATTTTTGTTTTAGCAAATGAAAACGCAAATTTTGTTTTTAGACCTTACACTTCAAAAAAGAGTTAATAGTGATTGAATATAAAAAATTTACTTTAGATAACGGACTACGCTTAATTGTGCACGAAGACGACAGCACACCGATGGCAACGGTAAACATTTTGTATGATGTTGGAGCAAGAGATGAAACACCAGAAAAAACTGGCTTTGCTCATTTGTTTGAACATTTAATGTTTGGTGGTTCGGTAAATATACCTGACTTTGATGGACCTTTGCAGCAAGCAGGCGGCAATAGCAATGCATTTACTTCAAGCGATATTACTAACTATTATAACACATTGCCAGCCCATAATTTAGAAACCGCTTTATGGTTAGAGAGCGACCGAATGCTAAATCTTGATTTTAGTCAGCAGAGTTTAGCAATTCAAAAAAAGGTGGTAAGTGAAGAGTTTAAACAACATTATTTAAACCAACCTTATGGCGATGTTTGGCATAGTATTTTAAAATTATCTTACAAAGAGCATCCTTACAGTTGGCCAGTAATTGGTAAAAATTTAAAACATATTGAAAATTTTGAATTAGCTGATGTTAAAAATTTCTTTTATAAACACTATAGACCGAACAATGCTATTATATGTATTGCTGGCGGCGTAAAAACCGAAGAAGTTTTAGCCTTAGTAAAAAAATGGTTTGGAGAAATACCAAGTGGAGAAACATATAATAGAAAGATAAAACAAGAAAAAGAACAAACAGAACAAGCGCGTTTAATGATGGAAGCCGATGTGCCTCACGATGCTATTTATCTTACCTTTAAAATGCCAAAAAGGTTAGATGCCAACTATTATGCCTCTGATTTTTTAGCGGATATATTGTCTGGTAGCCGATCATCGCGTTTACACCAAACCTTAGTAAAAGAAAAAGAATTGTTTAGCAATATGGATGCTCACTTAACCTCTTGGTTAGATCCTGGTTTATTAATGTTAGAAGGCAAATTGCAAAAAGGAGTAAAAATGGAAGATGCTGAAAAAGCAATTTGGGAAGTGCTGGACGAAGTAAAAACCACAATTACAAATGAAGAGGAAATGGTTAAGGTTAAACATAAAATAGAATCTTCAATTGAGTTTAGCCAAAACAAGCTTTTAAATAGAGCAATGGATTTATGTTATTATGAATTAGTTAATGAAATTGAATTGGTTAACAATGAGGCTGAAGCTTATGATAAAGTTAAGGCAGCTGAAGTACAAAACATTGCCACTAATTATTTAAAGCAAGAACAAGCAAGCATTTTACATTACTTTTCAAAAAACAATTAGCATTGAATAGAAGTATAGCACCACCAATAAAATTGGTAGAAAAAATAAATTTAAAAGATGCAGAAAAAGCATCTTTTTCAGACAATATTAATGCCTATTTAGTAAAAGGTGGCAAAAAAAATATAATAAAAATTGAAATTGCGTTTAAAGCTGGAAGGCTGTATGAGCCACAAAAATTAGTAGCTCAACTAACTGCACGAATGCTAAATGAAGGAACTGAAAATTATACCGCTAAAGCATTAGCCGAAAAAATTGATTACTATGGTGCCACAATAAATACCAAAGCTGGTATGGACCACGTAAAAATGACCATATTTACTTTAAAAAAGTTTTTACCGCAAGTAATGGATTTGGCAATAGAAATTTTAAGCAAACCAACTTTCCCCGAAAAAGAGTTTAGCACCATAATTAAAAACAGCATTCAAAAATTAGAAGTCAATTTAGAAAAAACAACTTACTTAGCTTCAGCTAAGTTTTATGAAAGCATTTTTACAGCCAAACATCCTTACGGTTATACGGTTGGTGTTGAAGATTATAAAGCTTTAAATAGAGATTTACTAGAAGCCTTTTATAAAGAAAAATATAGTTGCTCGCCAATTAATGTATATATATCAGGTAAATATGAAGAGCATGATGTAGCTATTATTAAAACCGCTTTAACAAGTTTAAAAGTAGAAAGCCAAACGGTAAATATTGATATTGAGCCTCCAACATATAAAGCGCAAAATCATACTATAAAAAAGGAAGACGCCTTACAAGCTGCCCTTAGAATTGGAATGCGGACCATTGGCAAAAACCACCCCGACAGACATACTTTATCAATTTTGAATACCGTTTTTGGTGGCTACTTCGGTTCACGGTTAATGAGTAATATTCGTGAAGAGAAAGGTTATACTTATGGAATTTATTCAACAATTTCGTCATATAAACAACAAGCTTGCTTTTTAATTAGCACTGAAGTGGATGTTAACGTATGTGATGCTGCTGTTAAAGAAATTTTTAACGAAATATCTCGTTTGAAAAATGAATTAATTGCTCAAGAAGAATTGGACTTGGTTAAAAATTACATATTAGGCACCATGCTACAACAGTTAGATGGTCCATTTAAAATCAGCGCTACGCTAAAAGCTTTGTATGATGCTGATTTAGATAGCCAATATATTCATGACTATGTAGAGAAAGTAAAAAGTGTTTCGGCATTAGAATTGCAGGAATGTGCTAAGCAATATTTTATTGAAGAATCATTTACAACAGTTATAGCAAGAAACTAATTTGAAGTATATATTATCCATATTAATTTGTGTTTGTTGTTTTTCTTTTCAGCAACTTAAAGCACAGCCAGAACCTGTTGATTTGTTATGTGTTTCAATTACACCTGATAATTTTAATCAGTTAGTGTGGGCATTGCCTACCAATTTATGTGGTGGTACTTTTGTTAGCTACGACATATTTAGTTCAGAAACTGAAAGCGGACCATACACTTTG
>Ga0114956_1002152_pt1 | contig 15574 bp, 10 predicted proteins | sample MaitaG_FD_87304 | JGI IMG/M metagenome (GOLD analysis project Ga0114956, IMG submission 87304) | Marine algal microbial communities from Maine, USA - Maine_Asex2 metaG | ecosystem: Host-associated > Algae > Red algae > Unclassified | place: Maine, USA | collected 2015-01-05 | reverse complement strand
TTTTTTTCATATTGATCGTCCAACCGATTTTTTTGACAAGGGGAACTTTTAAAGTTTCGACAAACTCAATCAAGGTGCCATCTGGATCTTCCAAATATCCCCAATTTCCATTCGCATCGCCCATGTCAAATTCATCATCGACTAATACTTGAAATGGAAAACCAGCCGCTTTGCAATCTCTCACCACCGCCCCAATATTTCGAACATCATAACATAAATGAATAAATCCAATGTCTCCCCAATATCTATTAGCAAAAATTTTGTTTGGTGTTCTAGAAATTGATTGTACCAATTCAAGTTGACTCGTTCCAAATAAATTGGAGAAGCCACCACTTTTTGCTTGCTTACTCAACAGCACTCTTCGGAAAGTTTCTCCTCCACTTGGCAATGCTGCAAAATCATCGAATGTTCCAGTCTCATCATAAATAACTTCCTCATAACCCAAAACATCAACATATAACTTTTTGGCAGCTTCAATATCCGAAACCCCAATTGTACAACCAAAAAATCCACCCATATTTTTCCCTTTCGCAAACCAGTTGTCGTAACTTTTGATTTGAATAATATTGTCGCAAGGATCTTGAATGTAAAATGATTGAGTACCATTTGGAGCAGTTACAATTTCAGAAATTGGTTCAACTCCTTTGGTTTTTAAATTAGCAAAAGCTGCTTGAACATTTCGAGTTTTTACTTTTATAGAAAAAATACCCGTGTCGCCTAATTGAATTGGCGAAGCAGGAGGTTGAGGTTCTCGATCTTCAAATTGCCAAATTTCATAACCACTTCCACCTTGCAAATTCAGCGCAAGAATCGCTCGTTTGTCATGCGGTTTTCCACCCATATATTTTGCCATATGAGTAGCGGTGTTGTTGTCGTCGAATACTTTGACATCAGCACCTAATTTTGTAGCGTACCATTTGAAGAGTTTTTCGGCATCATTTACACCAACTCCAATTTGTTGAATTCCGTAGATAATTTTCTCCATGTGTTCTAATATGTATTATCTCATCATTTTTTGCTTTCTTAAAAAGAAAAGAGCAAAAACAAAAAAGAATGAAGTGCAAATTTTTTAAAATCCCAAATTTAGGAAAAAATGCTTGATTCTGTTGCTTTCAATAATGGTGTTTTCAAAACAGAAAAAGAAGAGATTTTTTAGTTCACAAATGAGCGAAATTTAGAGATCACTAAACATTACATAAATACTTTATTTTTTATTATTTTAGCGATATTTGTAGAAAATTTAAACAAGTTAATCGAAAGCGTTCTATTTCGGTTGAACAAATATAAATTTTACCGTTTATATTTTTATAAAAAAAGTTTTTAAACCTTGACTTTATTGAAATGTCGTTTAACGTAAAATGTTCAACGTCTAACATTCAAAAATATAAAGTCTATTTATTTTGATTAAAGTATTTATATGTTAAAAAATCTCAAAAAGTGGTTTGTCGTAGATGACGAAGAATTTAAGGGTAAAATGTCTGGAGGTAGCACAGGTAAAGCTGATATCGTTCCCGAACAAAAAAAAAGACCAACTCCAAAGTCAACTTCTCCTGCTTCGAGTACTAGTTCAACTTCTAGTTCGACCGTCCCTCCAGGGAAATCAACGCCAAAATTTACCAATATTTTATTGCAAGCGATGGATAAGAATAATTTGGATGGATTTGATTATTTAGAATATAAACAGAGTTTGCACAACTTGGCAAAAATGCCAATGGATGAGCCAACTCGTTACCAATCTGCTTATGCAGCTGCTTCGACGATGGGAGCGACTCCTGCCAAATTAATCAAGACTGCTAATTTTTATATTGATATTTTGAAAAAAGAAGAAGCGAAATTTGCGCAAGCTTTAGCGAATCAAAAAGACAAACAAATTGGAGACAAATCTCAATTGATTCAGCAGCATGATAATTTAGTCAAAGAAAAAACCAATCAAATTGAACAACTCAAAAAAGAAATTGCGCAACATCAAGCGAAAAGTGAAGCAATGAAAAAGAGTATTTCTTCTGCAACGGTAAAAGTAGAAACTACTAAGAATAATTTTGTAGCCTCTTATAATCTCGTACTTTCGCAGATTCAAAGAGATATAGAAAATATGAAAAAATACTTGAAGTAATGGTGAATGATTAACGGTTAATTGTTAATACCGTTTCTCAGGATTTTTAAAATAAATAAATCAAAATATTAAAAATGGAAATGCAAGATTTTAAACCAAAATCATTTTGGAAAAAACCTGAAGGGGTGACTGGGGCAGTTTTTTTGACTGCGATATTAGGTGGACTTGGATATTTGATTGCCACCAATACAGCCTTGATCGCTGGACTGTTTGCAAATACGATTACGCTGGTTGCGACACTTGCGGTTTTAGGAGCAGTAATTTACATGGTGCTTGATCCTAAAATGCGTAACCTCGTTTGGTATATGTATAAAAGTGTGATGCGGTCGATCACAGGTATGTTCGTACAGATTGATCCGATTGGAATCTTGAAATCATATACTGATGATCTGGGAGACAACTTAGGAAAAATGAATAAGCAAATTGGAAAACTTAAAGGTCAGATGCATAAACTCAAAGAGTTGATTGTCAATAACCAGCGAGAGATCAAAAGCAATTTGACGCAAGCAAGCAAAGCCAAAGAAGTCAACAAAAAGAATATTATGATTCTTAAATCTCGAAAGGCGGGACGACTCAAAGAATCAAATATGCGGTTGGAAGATTTGTATAAAAAAATGGAGGTCTTATATCGGGTATTGACTAAGATGTACGAAAATTCTGAAATCCTTTTGGAAGATGTCAAAGATCAAGTGATGGTCAAAGAGCAAGAATATAAAGCCATAAAAGCAAGTGCTTCTGCGATGAAATCTGCGGCAAGTGTGATTTCTGGAAATCCAGATAAGCGAGCCATGTTTGACATGGCGATGGAAGCTGTAGCTGATGATGTAAGTAATAAGGTAGGAGAGATGGAAAGATTTATGGAAATGTCTTCCAACTTTATGGACTCAGTAGATTTGCAAAATGGCGTTTTTGAAGAGGAAGGATTGAAGATGTTGGAGAAATGGGAAAAGGAAGGAGTCTCCAAAATTTTAGGAGATGAAAAAGGACTTTTATTGGATAAAGCCAACAGCGATAATGATGTCTTAGACTTAAATGAACCAATTGCAAAACCAATGCGAGAATCAGGTCATCAAAATCAATATGATTCGCTTTTTGATTAAAATATAGTTTAGGCTAAATTAATTACTCACAAGGTGACTTCAAGTCACCTTGTGAGTGGAGAACTTAATCATCAAACAATTTTTTTTTTAATAACAAACCATACAATCAAAATAACATGGCAAGGAAACTCACCACATTTTCGAAATTATTAATTGTGCTAGTAATCGTCGCAATTCTTTTTTTCGGAATTACTTATTTAAGAGACAATGGATTCTTAGGAGATCTCGGACAAGATAATATTGAGCAATCAGATGATATGGGGTCAACAACAACTCCAAACAAAACTCCAAAATCAACCAATTCTAATACAGGAAGTAACTCCTCCAAAGATGTGATCAAAGTCGGAGTAGTAACTTGGGGAGGATACGCAGGGGGACAATATTTTAATGAAGGATTTGAAGCGACTAAAAAATCTCGATTTTATAAAGATTATGGATTTGAAGTAGAGTTTAAAGTTTTAGATGATTTTGATGCTTCTCGAAATGCCTTCAAATCTGGCGATGTAGATTTACTTTGGGCAACTATTGATGCTTTTCCAACTGAGGTTGGTGCATTGTCTGACTTCGATCCAGTTGTCGTTTTTCAAGCAGATTGGTCAAGAGGTGGAGATGCAATTGTAGCTCGTCGAGGAATTACAAGTGTAGCAGATTTGAAAGGTAAAAAAATTGCAGTTGCGGAAATGACACCTTCACATTCATTCTTGATTTGGTTGATGGAAGCAGGTGGATTGACAGTAAATGATGTGGAGATTTTAGGACAACCAAGTGCGATTGATGCGGCAGAAGTATTCAAAAGTGGACGATGTGATGCAGCGGTAGTTTGGAGTCCAGATGATATTTTGAGTTTGAAAGCAGTACCTGGAAGTCGAGTTTTAGAAAGTTCAAAATCTGCGGCGTATATTATAGCAGATGTATTTTTTGCCAAAAGAGCATTCGTTGATGCTAACAAAGAAAGAGTTCGTCAATTGTATGAAGGTTGGATGAAAGGTGCAGCTGAAATTAATTCAAATACAAATTCTAGAAAAAAAGCAGCAGCAATTTTATCGGAAGAATTTACAGAAAGAGGAACTCCTTTGACTCCTGAAGAAGCAGATGAGATGATTGGAAATGTGCGATTAACGACTCATGGTGATAACAAAAATTTCTTCCGTTTGAATAGTGATTATAAAGGTGTAGCTGGAGATGATTTGTATCGAAATATGACAGATAAATATACCGACTTAAAATATATCGAAGGTCGTGTTCCTGCTTGGAGACAAGTAGCTTATCCGTCTTTAGTCAGTTCAACAACGTTGACTTCACCAGCTAACTTTGCTGAAAAAACTAAAAGTTATACTAAAGCAACAAAGGCAGATGAAACCAAAACTGCCTTGGCAACTAAAGCAGTCAGAATATCTTTCCGAACGGGTGAATCTAAATTGGATGACAACTCAAAATATATTATTGATAAAGAATTTGTTGATATTGCAAAAGTGTTTAACTCTAGAATTCGGATCGAAGGAAATACAGATAATGTAGGAAGTGTTGCAAGTAATAAAGCACTTTCTTTAAAACGAGCCAATGCAGTTGCTAATTATTTAATTACCGAACACGGCATGCCTCGTAATCGTTTTATCATTGTTGGAAATGGACCAGATAAACCTATCGCAAGTAATAATACGGAAGCTGGAAGAGCAAAGAATAGAAGAACTGATTTTGAGTTGATCGCAGAATAAAAAAATTAGTATCAATTAGCGGTGTTAGCGCTTCGAGCGCTAACACCGCTTACTTATTAGAAAAAATGATATGGAACTATTTAAACTCCGCGGCGATCTCAACCGTTCACAAAGTCTCATTTTAGGATTAGTTGGATTTGTAATTTTAATCATTGTGTGGTGGACTATCGCAGAAATATTATCTATCAAACGTCCTGTTATCCAAGGTTTTGATACTCAATTGGAATCTTCTATTGGGAAAGATCCCGCAGTTCATCAACTATATTTAGATTCGATTGCCAAAGTTGATTCAATTAATTTTGCGAATGCAACTGAGTTTGAAAAAGTCTATCCATTATTTCCGACACCACTTCAAGTCGTACAATCATTTCCTGAACTCATTAAAAAAGATGGGTTGGTAGAGCAAACAGGAAGATCACTTTGGCTAAATATTCAAGGATATTTTTGGGCGATTTTTATTGCAGTTCCACTTGGATTTTTGATTGGATTATTTCCACTTTTCAGAGGATTATTTAGCAAGCAAGTTGATGCGATGCGATTTTTACCCTTGACTGCTTTGACTGGATTATTTATTATTTGGTTTGGAATAGAAGATCAAATGAAGATTGCTTTTTTGGCTTTTGGTATTTTAGTTTACCTGTTGCCTGTGGTGTCACAACGAGTTTTTGAAGTGGCAGAAGTTTATTTAAAAACTGTTTTTACACTTGGTGCAACTGATTGGCAAACGATCAAAACAGTTTATTTTCCTTCCGTCATGTCTCGTTTAATGGATGATATTCGAGTGTTGACTGCCATTTCTTGGACTTATATTATCATTGCAGAATTACTGAATCGGCAAGGTGGAATTGGTTCCCTAATGTACATCAAAGCTCGGCAAGGACAAATCGAAAAAGTATTTGCAGGGCTGATTGTGATTATCATTATTGGATTTTTGCAAGACCGAATTTTCCAATTTATAGATAAAAGAATTTTCCCACATAAATATTCGAGTACTCAACCAACAGGATTAAAAGAATCTCAATCAGGAATTCTTTTAGTTTTAGGAGGTGTTTTATTTGCGTTATTGTTGCAAGTAATTTTGCCAAATGCAGGATGGATTATGAGTTCGTTATTACCGGTGATTTTGATTGGAGGAGTTTTATTTGTGATGTATGGTGAGTTTAAGATTGCTCAGAATGCTAAAGCATAGGATTAATTTTCTACGGGATTTGTCAAAGAATCATTTACTAAAGTAATATTCACCAAAGATTTTACAGATTATAGCATGGAATAAAATGCGGAAATTTGTGGGAAAAAAATAAAAAACAAAAATGCCTAATTTCCAAAATACAGAACTTAATAATATCATCGAGATGCGAGGCATAGGGCAAAGCTACGATGGAGGAAAAAACTTTATCATCAAAGATCTAGATTTTTTGGTAGAGGACAAACCTGCGCAAGGGCAATTCATTGTAATCTTAGGAATGTCTGGCTGTGGAAAATCAACGCTTTTGAGATATGTCGCAGGTTTACAAGAACCGACTGAAGGAAAAGTATTACTCAAAGATAAACAGATCGGAAAAGATAATCGAGTGAGTATGGTTTTCCAACAATACTCTTCCTTGCCTTGGTTATCGGTTTTGGATAATGTTGGTTTAGCATTAAAATATAAAGGTGTACCCAAAGCAGAACGAGATGTCAAAGCCATGGAACTCATCACCAAAGTTGGTCTCGCTGGTCACGAACATAAATATGCACAGTACCCAACATTGTCAGGAGGACAGTTGCAAAGAGTTGCGATTGCGAGAAGTTTGTTGGCGAATTCTGATATACTTTTGATGGACGAACCCTTTGGTGCATTGGATGTCAGCACTCGATTACAGATGCAAGATTTGTTGTTGGACATTTGGAATGAATATCATCCCACCATAGTTTTTGTGACGCATGACATACCAGAAGCTGTTTATTTGGCAGATGAGATTTACATTATGAAATCTGCACCTTCTCAATTTGTGGAACATATTCATGTTGATTTACCTTTGAAGCGAGATCGTTCGACAAAGCGAGATCCGAGATATATTGAGTTGGTTCAACTAGTGGAAGACACGATGATTAGAGTTGCGGAGATGGGTTAACACGTGGCGGTCTGCTTTAGCTGACCTAAAAAAAGAGCACATCGATTTTTTGCAAAAAAAATAGGATTCAAAGTAGTCTATAGAATAGTAGAACATTTTTTTTGATGAGAAAAAATCGCTACGCTCATTTTTCAGGTCAGCTAAAGCAGACCACCACGTAACTGCTAATTTACAATTTCAAATCGCATCAAATCCATCCAACCACTTTCCTTCGATTCATCTGCTAGTTTTATCGGAGTCAATTGATGAGAAATATTTTGCCGATTCCCCTCTTTGTTTTTTACAAAAACGAAATCTCCCGCAACTAATTTTTGTTGGAAAATAACTTCAATTGAACCATCATCCATACTTTCTGAAATCTGAGATTCTCCTCCTAAGATATTTTCTTGCTGCAAAATAATAGTAGAACCTTCAAAATTAGCCTGCTCAAATATTATCTTTTTCTCCATACCATTTAAAACTTTTTCTCTGATAAAATGAATTTCAATATTCACCAAATCTGTGGGTAATTCATTTTGGATAAATTTAAAGAATTGTGAAAATACAGATCCAAAAAGATGATGAATCAGTTTGGTATGAAACGCTTTGTTGAAAAAATAATGAATGGGGAAATCAATTTCTCCTTCTCTTGCAATAAAAAATCGAAGACCTTTTAAAGATACCTTAAATTCAATGCGAGCATTTTTCCTCAACGAATTTTCATCGGTAGCGTTTTTCTCCCAAGGCAACTCATCAAAAAAATCAACAAAAGTTTGTAAGAAAAAATCAGGTTGAATATAAATATATCTCAAATTACTCATCTTAACTATCGAATTGATCGGTCTATCAATTTTATTGGAAATAGTTACTTGAGTGAGTGGGAATTTTTTATTCTTCATTATTAAATTTAGAAAGGTAGCGGTGTTAACGCTCGAAGCCCTTAACACCGCTTTATTAATAAAAAAACCCTTCTTTCAGTTTCGAAAAAGAAAGTAGGGATTTTTTGATTCCCGTTTTTTTAAAACAAAAATATCAACTACAGTAATTTTTTTAAAACCCGCATTAAGTTTTGTTCCAACAAACTATATTCGCCATCTGCCAAGAATTCTTTTTTCATCAAATCTAATAATTCATTGGTTCTGGCAGCCGTAGGAAAATACAAACCTTTGTAGGAGAGAATTAAATCAATTTTATTAATGTCAGACATAGAATGATATTCCTTACAAATTTCTTCGTAGGTTTCTTCATTTACTTTTTCCAAAATTGCTTCCTTTTCATCAGAAGTAACTTTTAAATCTGCCGATGCAGCATAGAGCATTAGAAAAGCTGAAAATTCTTGGAAATTCCACTTTGGGTGTTCTTTCATCGTGTGTTTATTTTTTTGTAAAAGTAAATATTTTTTTCAAGAAAGGAAGAGTCCAACTCGAAGTTACTGCCTAGATTGTAAAGTCAAATTTTTCCCAATAAAGAAAAGAAAACACTTTTTATATTATAATTTTTTATAATGAAATAATTTCCAGATTTTGTCTTGAGATAGCAACAAGTTCTATTTAAAATACTTATTTTTGTATCCTTTCGTTGTTACTTCATCAAAACACAAAGTCTATCATCCACAACTCATTTTATCACGGCGTGCGAATAATATTCATATCTTTTTTAATGTTGCTTTTTGGAAGTTCACTTTTTGCTCAAGTTGGCAAAGTGAATAAGGAATTTTTTTTTCCTGTAAAAATAAGTAAACAATGGGGCATGATGAATGCCAAAGGAAAGGTCGTCGTCCAACCTCAATATGATGCTATCGGAGAATTTAAAGAATATGGTTACGCAGTCATGCAACGTAACGATCGAGTTGGTTTAGTGGATAAATATGGTCGGGAAATTCTCTTACCAAAATATGACGATATTAAAATTTTAGATTCTTTGCTCTTTGCTGTGCTAGATGTGTCAGATTGGAAAGTGGTGGATGAGTCAGGGAAAATAATTTTGAATAACGGTTACGAGCAAGTTCATATTTGGAAACGAAAGTTTATTGGTTTTAGGCAAAATAAAAAATGGGGAGTTGCTAGCATTGATGGCAAAATTATTACCCAACCAAAATATGATGAAATCGAACTCTTGGAGAATGATTTTTTTCAAACTAAAATTAATAATAAGTTAGGTTTGGTGTCCAACGATGGAAAAGAAATTTTAGCGAACGAATCTTCCCAAATTGAAATTTACAATTCCCAACTTTTCTTTTTTCAAAAAAATAAAAAATGGGGCGCTGTCAATCAAAAAGGACAACAATTGATTCGTCCTTCCTTCCATTCATTTTTTACTCTTTCAAATAATTTCATCAAACTCATGGTGAATAGTCAAGTGTATTTATATTCTGTTCCAAAAGAAAAAATTATTACCAAAGGACAATATGATACCTATTATACTTTTTCCAAAAAACAAGTTCTGTGTAAAAATAAACGTAAACTAGGATTACTTGATTGGTTCGGAAAAGCATTGTTATCAGTAAAATATGATGAAATTCAATCCTACGGAAATAACCAATTTCGAGTAAGCTTCAAAGGCAAATGGGGAGTGGTTGCTGCAGGAGATCAAATCATTGTTCCATTCGAGTATGATTATATTGCACCCTTAAAATCAAAAATGGGAGTGGTCAAAAAAAATGGAAAATTAGGAATAGTGAGCATGGATGGAAAAGAACAAGTGCCTCCCAAATTTGATAAAATTAGCATCAAGAATAATAAAGCAGAGGCTTATCAAAATGGTATATTCACTATACTTACTTTTGACAAAAATGGAAAATTGCAAGGAGAAGATGAATTTCAAAATCATGTGAAATTAAAAATTGGAGGAAAGAAAAAGAAAGATATTTCTGATCATACAATAGATGAAAATGATTATCAATTAGATGAATTTGAGTGGTATTACGATGCCAAGCAAGACAAATGGGGCTTGCGAAAATTAGCAGACGGAAGCGTTCATATTGAACCTGTTTTTGATTGGATTAGAATGGAGCGAGAGATTAACTTTACTTTGGTTGGAATTGAAAAATGGAATAAGTATTCTTTTGATCGAACGAATTATCGGTTCGATATGATTTTTGGATTAGTCAATAATGAGAATGGACTGCTTGTGACTCCCGTAGAATTATTGGATGTTCGATTGTCAGATTTTAGAAATGGAAATCCTACGGCAAGAGTTGTTTTTTCCAATGGTACTCATGGCTTGGTAGCAAAAAATGGAGCTTATCTCGCCAAAGATTATGCGTTCATTGATGACTTCCAAAATGGAACTGCTCGGATGAGTATGCGTGGGAAATTGTCAGGGAATTTGAAAAATGAAAATCAAGGATTAGGGAAAGTCAAAAACTATTTACAATCTATCTTGTCGCCAAATTACATGACGGATTATACCGATCACGACAAAGAATTTAAGAATGATGCTGAACTGACTTGTCATAATTGTAAGTGGGGATACATTGATACGAGTGGAAAAATTGTAGTTACTCCAAGTTATAGTTTTGTTGGAAAAATGATTAATAATATTGGAATAGTTGAAAAAGGAGAAAAAATCGGAGCCATCGATCCTGACGGGAATGTATTGTTATCATGTGAATATGACCGCATTCATTTTTTGGAAAAAACGAATAATCAGATTTTGCAAGTGTATAAAAATGGGTCAAAATATGGATTGATTGATACCTTGGCAGAAGTAACCGTTGATTTAAAATATGATGAAGTGGGGGAATTTAGCGAAGGTCGATTAGCTGTTTTGAAAAAAGGACTTTGGGGTTTTACGAATATGGAAGGGGATGAAGTTATTTCTTGTAAATATCGAAAAGTTGGAAAATTTGAAGAAGGATATGCCGCTGCTCAATTAGGTAACAAATGGGGGTTCATCGATCGAAAGGGAAATATTATTATTGAATTCAAGTATCGAAGAGTAGGGAATTTCAAAAATGGATTAGCATGGGTGGCGACTTCTTCGGGCGTTGGATACATCAATGATAAAAGTGAAAAAGTAATTATTCCAAATTTTGATAAGGCTTATGATTTTGAAAATAATGTGGCGCGGGTAGTCATCAATGGAAAATTTGGATTGATTAATAAATTGGGAGAATATTTTATCAGACCAAAGTATAATCATATCGGAGCATTTAATAAAATGGGTGTTGCCATCGTCCAAACTGGCAATCAAAAAATCAGATATGGACTTATTAACCAAACTGGGGACATCATTGGAAATAAGAAATATAAAAAAATTCTACCTTTTAAAGAAGGTGTGGCGGTTGTTCAAGATAAAAACAGATTTGGTTTTATCGATGCCAAAGGAAAGATTTTAATTGATGCTCAATATTCAAAAGCGGCTAGTTTTTCAGAAGGATTGGCTGCCGTTCAAAAAAATGGGCAATGTGGTTATATTGATATCACAGGTAAAGAAGTGATCCCATTAACCTATTCTCGTTGCTTAGATTTCGAAGATGGAAAAGCAATTGTTTTTCAAGGAATGAGAAATGCAGGAGTGATTAATAAAACTGGGGAAGAGATTATTTCACCAAGTATTAATGGTCTCGTTGGCTTCTCCAATAAGCGAGGATTAATTCGTGATGGAAGTTGGAACTATTATTATATCACCGAGGAAGCGAGATTCTATGATGGATATTATGATTATGCGCAATCCTTCGAACATGGAATTGCCATCGTACAAAAAAATGGAAAATGGGGAATCATCAATCATAATGGAATGCCTGTCATCACACCCAAGTATGATAAAATCGAACCCTTTCAAAATGGATATGCAAAAGTCCGAATCAATGGATTTAGTGGATTAACAAACTTGAAAGGGGATCTAATTGTCTTGCCTGAATATGAGTTTATCAGTTGTGTCGGAGAAGGATTATTCCGAGTGGAGCAGGGCGACAAAATTGGATATTTCGATTCGATGGGAAAATGGATCTGGAAACTACAGAACTAATGGTTAATTTATAATGGTGAATGGTTAACCGTTATATATTCACCATTATAAATTAACCATTATGCAAACCGTTTTCGTCCAAGAATTCTAGGAAATGCGATTTTAAAGATTTAATAAAAATTGAGATGACTTTTCCTTCCTTTTTTTCAAAATCATCACTTGCCTTCGCCACCTCTTCAAGAATATTAATCAAATCATAATAACTTTCCGTTTGACCATTTTTTTTAAGCGTTTCCAATGCTTTTAAGTAAGCCTCTTTAAGTTGGGTTTCTTTTTTCTTTCCCAATTGAACGACCATTTAGCATCTTCGCCCCGTGAGAATTGAGCGAGTTTTCATCAATCAATTTGAGTTCATTTTCTTGAGTGAATCCATCTGTAATGGCAATTGCGTAAACAATTTCTCCAAATGCATCATGTAATCTTGCTTGCTTGACTAACCGTAAGTATTCTTTGACCGTTACTAAATACTCTGTAACAGAAGTTCTTTAATATTATGAGCATGTCTTTTCATCCAACTCTTCGTCACGTACTCACCTTGATAGCTAAGGCTATCAGGTTCGGTGCGTTCCTCGAATTGAATAAAAATGCAAAGCTCTTAATATCAAACAACTTTTGTTACAGAGTACTAAACTTGTCTTTTTTTGCCAGCTTTCGATACTCCCATCATTCTTCCCCTTCCTTTTCTTCCTCAGGGAGCAATACAGGCTCCAACATTGGCAAGGTCATCCACTCACTTTCAGCCTTACTTATCCGATTAAATCCTAAAAGCCCGCCCGAAGCATTTGCCACATGTTTAGCAAAACTTATGTAGCTTTCATAAAGTTTAGCACCAAAAGGAGGATCTAATTTTGGAAAAATGATATTTAATTCAGCTAGTTGTTCCGAGATACTTTGCTGCCTTGCAGCAGTATTTTCAGGAAGTTCATCAATATTTTTGTTGAGTTGTTTGACTAGATCAATTCCAATATGTGAATAATAATCATGCAATTCATCAGGGTTTGAGTAGGTTCTAATATTCGCTAACTTGATGGCCCATTTTTTTTCGTTGTAATCAATTCTATTATCAGCTCCCGCAATCAAGATCGTGATCAAAGGAATGGCATTGAGCATTTTCGAAGATTCCTCCTCCGTTAGGTTGTTAAAATGTTGGATCATTGTGTGTAGATTTTCTAAAATTCTGAACCTATATAGTTCGCATTTCTCAGACAGTTAACCAAGATATATCTTTTTTGCAAAAAACGAAGAACAAGGTTCAATTTTGTAAATCTGATTACTTAACTTATATGAAGATGCGTCACTTCAGTTACTTAGCTACCCAAGAATCGTGATTTATTAATGTACTGTTCCTTAAAACAGATTTCCCCAAATATTCCTAAAATTACATCGTATTCTTATATTTGCAAGAAAAACAAAATACATTGGCAAAAACAGGGAAAGCAACAAAGAAACCTAAAAAGATTACTCCATTAATGAAACAGTATTTTGGAGTAAAAGAAAAGTATCCAGGAGCGATTTTACTTTTTAGAGTAGGTGATTTTTACGAAACTTTTAGCACAGATGCTGTGACTGCTTCGCAAGTTTTAGGAATCGTTTTGACCAAAAGAAATAACGGTGGAGAGGACATTGCACTCGCAGGATTTCCATATCATTCGATGGATACTTATTTGCCTCGCTTAGTCAAAGCGGGATATCGAGTAGCAATTTGTGAGCAATTGGAAAAACCAAGTAAGCAGAAAAAAATCGTCAAACGTGGAGTTACTGAAGTCGTCACTCCAGGCGTGGCGATCAATGATAAATTGCTCGATCATCGAACCAATAACTATTTGGCTTCCATTCATTTTGGGAAAAAAGATGAATTAGGCGTTTCATTTTTAGATATTTCTACCGGCGAATTTATGGTGGCAGAAGGTTCGCCTGCCTACATTGATAAATTGCTGCAAAGTTTTCAACCTTCCGAAATTATTTTTTCCAAAAAAAATACCACACTTTTCGAAAAGCGATTTGGCGATAAATTTTATTGCTTTCCATTGGAGGATTGGGTTTATGCGATTGATTATTCTAAGGAAAAATTAGTGGAACAATTTGAGGTAAGTACCTTAAAAGGTTTCGGAGTCGAAGCAATGAAAATGGCTCAAATTGCAGCAGGTGCTTCTTTGCATTATCTCGCCACTACTCAAAATACTAACCTCAAGCACATCAATTCATTGAGTCGAATTCAACCTGATAAATATGTTTGGTTGGATCGGTTTACGATTCGAAATCTGGAGTTGGCATTTAGCAATCACCCGAGTGGAATTCCGTTGATTGATATATTAGATAAAACGGTTTCTCCGATGGGCGCAAGGCTTATGAAAAAATGGGTAGTATTGCCATTAAAAAATCAAACAGCAATCGAAGCTCGTTTGGACATGGTGGATTGGTTGATAAAAAATCATGAACAAGCTATCGAAATCGAGATGAATATCCGCCAAATTGGAGACTTAGAAAGATTGATTTCAAAAGTGCCTTTGGGGAAAATTAACCCTCGTGAAGTTGTGCAATTGAAACGTGCTTTGGAAGCCATTGTCCCCACCAAAAATTTGTTAGAAAAAAGTAAAAATGCTTTTTTACAAAAAATAGGAGACCACTTAAATCCTTGTAAATTAATCAAAGAACAAATCGCCAATGAACTTCGAGACGAGCCACCCGTGAACTTGGCAAAGGGCGGAGTGATTGCAGACAACTTCAATCAAGAGTTGGATGATCTTCGACACATTGTAAAAAATAGTAAAGATTTACTCTTAGGAATTCAGCAAGAAGAAGCAGAAAAAACAGGCATCACTAATCTGAAAATTGGATTCAATAATGTCTTTGGTTACTATCTCGAAGTGACGAATAAATATAAAAATAAAGACCTGATTCCAGATGATTGGATTAGAAAACAAACGTTGACAAATGCCGAAAGATATATCACCGAAGAACTAAAAGTACTCGAAGCAAAGATTCTCGGAGCGGAGGAAAAGATTCTTGCTTTGGAAGAAAAACTATTTGAACAATTAGTTTTTTCCATCGCTGATTTTATTCAACCCGTACAGATGAACGCCAATTTAATTGCACAATTGGATTGTCTTTTGTCCTTCGGAAAAGTAGCCGTAAAAAATAATTATTGCCGCCCAGAAATCAATGATTCGATGACCATTGATATCAAAGCTGGAAGGCATCCTGTGATCGAACAACATCTGCCATTAGGCGAAAATTATGTTCCCAATCATGTATATCTCGACAATGAAGAGCAACAAGTGATGATGATTACGGGGCCAAATATGGCAGGTAAATCGGCATTGCTTCGGCAGACTGCTTTGATTTGTTTGATGGCTCAGATGGGTTCTTTCGTTCCTGCCGAAAGTGCAAAGTTAGGATGGATTGACAAAGTGTTTACGAGGGTAGGAGCGTCCGATAATATTTCTTCTGGCGAATCGACTTTTATGGTGGAGATGAATGAGACGGCGAGTATCATGAATAATATTTCTGATCGTAGTTTAATTTTATTAGATGAAATCGGAAGAGGAACGAGTACTTATGATGGGATTTCTATCGCTTGGG
>Ga0114956_1002149_pt1 | contig 15599 bp, 10 predicted proteins | sample MaitaG_FD_87304 | JGI IMG/M metagenome (GOLD analysis project Ga0114956, IMG submission 87304) | Marine algal microbial communities from Maine, USA - Maine_Asex2 metaG | ecosystem: Host-associated > Algae > Red algae > Unclassified | place: Maine, USA | collected 2015-01-05 | reverse complement strand
TTGATTTGAAGTAGCTTGTAGCGGGAAGCTCCCAAACGACGGTACGTAATCGTAATATCTGGATACGGTATACGGATCTCCATCATTGCCCACCTGGGCAAAAGAGAGCCGAACCTTACCAAAGGAAAGTGCCCCCGTAGCATCCATCAAATCGGAAAAAACAAATGAGCTGGAAATAGAAGGATAGAAGTACGAATAATCACCGGTTTGAAAAAGTGTTGATGCCCAATCATTCCGACCGGTGAGGGTCACAAATAGATACTTATTGTAGTCCAATGTGGCTGAAGCAAAAACCGAATTGGTTTGTTTATTGTCAAAAGTGGTCCGACTGATCGGAGGTAGCACGGAGTTTTGCACAACGTACACATTTTCACTTTGCAGACCTCCCGAAGTGGCAGCCAAATCCTGGGTCGTCTTTATACTCAAAATATTGCCACCCAAGACAGCATTCAGTGAGATACCTGAGCTGATTTTACGATCCAACGTAAGGGTTGCCTGATAGTTTGTTTCATTGTAGGTAAGCTGTCTGCGTCTGTATCGGCCATTAAAAAATCCTTTGGCAGCCCGCTCTTCATCAATGTGATTTAGAAAATCGGAAAATATCCGAACATCGGCAGTGAGCCCATCGGCTAAGCGATAATTAAGACCGGCATTGCCAAAATATCGTCGATTTTGATCTGCGGGATCATTTTCATACTGATTCCAATAGGGGCTCTGAGTAAATGCAGGCCGCTGAATATTCCATGCACGCCGATTCCATCCCTGCTCAGTACCATCCTCATAGGCATAATTTTGAAAAAATTCGTCCCGGATCTGTCGCTGGCCAAACATGACATAAAATAGCATGGGATTATTGCCATTAAATCCAGTACCTGGCCGCGCACGTGAGCGATCATCGATGTAACTGATACCGCCACTAAATGTCAAGCGGTCAGAAAAATTGTACGTCGTATTAAGGCCTAAATAGTATCGCCTTAATTTACTATTTGGATAAATAAAATTCTGACTTGTCTGCCCCAGCGAAAGGCGTATTGAACCTTTGTCGCTGCTGCTCGAAATCGATAAATTATTGGTCAGATTAGTACCCGTTTCAAAGAAATCCCGGACGTTGTCTGGTTGTGCTTCCCAGGGAGCGGTTTTACCAAAATTGGGATTATTTCGATCCTGATCCCATGACCAGTAATGGCGTACTTCTTGCCCCTCGTATCTTGGCCCCCAAGATTCATCTACGCCATAATCAACCAGCAGGTCGTATGAGCCCAGGCCGTCTCCATCGTCATACGTTCCTCCTCCGGGAAGAAACCCAGACGGGTTTTCATTGGCGTATAGTTTGGTAAACTCACTGGAGCCTCCACCGCCGTAAAGATTTTGATACTCGGGTAAATATGATACCTGGTCAAACTGAAGGCTAACGTCATAATTTACTGAGATCCCACCACTCCCTTTACCGGATTTAGTGGTAATATATATGACACCGTTTTGACCACGACTGCCATATAGCGCAGTGGCCGCAGCGCCCTTAAGCACTGAGATGTTTGCAATATCATTGGGATTGATGAGTTGAGCAGGATTGCCCCAATCAAAACCGCCGCCGCCAGTGCCCTGGCCGCCGCGCACACCCACTGAATTTAAATTCATGTTGGCAAGCGGTACACCATCGACAATAAAGAGCGCATTATTGTCTCCAGAAATGGATGACTGCCCCCTGATCGTGACTTTGGAGGAGCCGCCCATTGAGCCGCTATTCCCTCCGATTTGTACCCCGGCAAGTTTGCCTTGCAGTGCATTGAGGTAATTTACCTCTTTGGCTTCCTGGACACTTCCGCCTTCCAGTTGCTGGACGGCGTAGCCGAGGTCGCGCGTCTTGCGTTGTACACCAAGGGCAGTTACAACAATCTCGCCCAAACTCTCAATATCGGCTTCGAGATTGATCGTTACAGTAGACATACCCGGAGTAATCGCGAGTGTCTGTGTGAGATAACCGATGGCAGTAAATTGCAGATTCGGATTTTCGGCAGGATACGTAATCTCAAAATTTCCATCAAGGTCAGTTGCGGTGCCCCCGGTTGTACCGAGGATCACAACATTCACGCCTGGGAAACCAAAACCATCCTCATCGAGAACCGTCCCGGAGATAGTATTTTGAGCAATGCAGATGGTGGTACAAAGGAGCATACTCAGCAGTAGCTGAGTGCGCAGTAGATTCGCATTCATAAGTAGACTTTCTAGTACTAAAAGAAGGTAGTCATTTATTGGAGTATTGCAAAAATAACAGTGCTCATTCTCAAATTTCTTGGGCATTTATCGCAATATCGCCTGGATCATCTAACTTACTGTGATGATCTCACTGAAAAATATCAAAACTCTCTCTCTGAGTTTGCTTTGCTTTGCGTGCACCGCACAGGAATATAATTGCATGACCTACAATATTCGGTATGACAATCCTGAAGATGGAATCCACAACTGGCATGAGCGAAAAGAAGAAGTGCTAAGCTTTCTCAATACATCAAACCCAGACATCCTCGGCATTCAAGAAGGGCTTGAAAATCAAGTGACCTACCTCGAAGAGCATCTGGAATCACATAACTACGTTGGTGTCGGACGCAACGATGGCAAGACGGAAGGAGAATACACAGCCCTTTATTACAATGCAAGCAAGTTTGAAGTCATCGCCTCCGAAACATTTTGGTTATCCACAACGCCCAGAGTTGTTTCCGTAGGTTGGGATGCAGCCCTACCCCGAATCTGTACTTGGGCTCGTCTCCGAGATTTGAGCACCGGACAAGAAATCATGGTATTTAATACGCACTTTGATCATCGTGGTAAAAAGGCAAGACGAAAAGCGGTGAAACTTATATATCGTAAAGTAGTTGAGATAAATACTGAGCAGTTGCCGACGGTGGTGATGGGCGATCTCAATCTGACTCCCGACACAAAGTCCATTCGATATCTCCAGCGCAAGTTTACCGACCCATTGCAGACTGCTACGCAATTAGGAGGTCCGAAAGGTACGTCGTCTGGCTTCGAAACAGGGGACTCCTCCGGCAGACGCATCGACTATATCTTTGTTTCCAAATTTAAGGCTTCTAGCTATCAGCACCTTGATCCGAGACGCAGAGGGACGACGCACAATCTCTCCGATCATTTGCCAGTCATGGCCAAGCTCCGAAAAGTAGAAGATTAGAATGATCGAATATCGTCGATTTACTCATTGAGCAGAAATTACATTTGCGAGCCCTTTGTTGTCGCAGCCCCAATCAATGAAGTAATGGTCAAGATCCCAAGCAGCAGCAGATCCAATCTCAAGCCAGCAACTTTGGTCGCATAGAGCCCTAAATTTGCACCAACCAAAATCAAGACACAAATTCCTGTGAGCAAAGGAAGTGCTTTAAAAAGCGAAGGATCTTTTTTGAATAATCCAAAAAACACCAGCGGGCCGAGTAAGGCGGTGCCGGCAAAACTGGCTCTCGCCAGCAAGACCAGCTCATCGCTGCTCACCAGAGCGAACCCCAGTGACAAAAGTGCAAAGACCACAATCGCATAGCGCGCCTTGCGCATCATTTTTTTATCCTCTCCATAAAGCAGTGATCTCGTCTCGCCTCCGAGCGCAAAAATTTGAGAATCTGCAGTGGAGATCGCAGCTGCAATCAGACCAATAAGCACTAGTGCACCAATCGGGCCCGATTGGTCTTTGAGCAATGTGTTGCCTAAAAATTCAGGAGGTGTTGCATCGCCATAATTAAATGCTCCATACATACCAATAAACATGGTAGGCAGAATAACCAAAATAGCAAAGATGCCCAATCCCATGGCTGTGCGCCCCAGAGCCTTGTGGTCTTTCATAATGACCAACCGACACGACACTTGGGGCTGTGTAAACGGAATCATACAGATCGCCACCATCGAGCCAAATAAAAACTGAAAATCGAAGAGGCCTTTGGGGCCAGGTACCGACAACAAAGCCGGCTCTTTTGCAGCTACTTGATCAAACATACCAGACATACCTCCCATGCGATCCAAGCAGACGATGCCAATGATCCAAATGACAATCATCAGCATAATGCCCTGCAACAAATCATTGTAAATAATAGCCTTCAATCCTCCTATCTCACTGTACAAAAGCATTATGGCAACCAGACCCACAGCCCATACCCACAGCGGTACCGAATCGGGAAAAGCCTGATCTAAAAAGGTGGCAACACCTCGTATCTGAATGGCAACGTAGGGAATTAAAAAAATAAATGCCGTGGCAAACATGACATAACCTACCCAACGGGCCTTGTACACGGCAGCCATAAATCCGGCCATACCCATAAAAGATGATTTGTCTACCCGAGTGCGTAAGTGATAACCAAACCACAAAATGCCAAATACCATGACCAAATCGCTGACCGCAATAAATATCCAGGCCCCAACTCCATGTACCCGAAAAAAATCGGGCATCCCAAGAATGGTAAATGTGCTAAACAGGGTCGCAGCAAATGTGAACAATCCCAAGAACGAACCAATATTTGAACCAGCCAGAAAAAAGTCCTTGCTACTGCTTTTGGAAGAACGATTGCTGTAGGAAAGAAAAATTAAAGCCCCCAAATAAATTGCACCAAAAATAAGTAGTGATTTTCCCATAGTGTGCTATTGTTCGTCTCTAAAACCAGGATGTACCTTTGTACCAATATAGGTGATCACTACAAGTAGCATGGTCCACAAGAGGCCCATCCACATGGTATAGGGCATGCCAAAAACCTCGGGACTTGCCTTGCCCACTGGAGTCACTACTGGCGTAAATGTCAAAATGGCCATCACCACAACGGTGATGCAGCAAATTTTCCAAATTGTGTCTTTCATGTGTGTTGCTATTACAAACGATTTAAAGTGAGGCCACCATCAACCATGATCACCTGACCTGTACTATAGGCCACGTCGCCTCTTAATATGGCAGCGACTGCCTTGCCGACATCTTCGGGCTGACCCCAGCGGCGCTGCACCATGAGGCCATCTTCGATCAGTGCATCATATTTCGCTTTGACCCCACTTGTCATGTCGGTTTCGATAATGCCTGGTCGCACCTCGTAGACCGGTATGTCACTGTCCCCCAGTCTCACCGCAAATAAATCGGTCATCATGCTCATACCTGCTTTGGACAAGCAATACTCTCCACGAGTTATAGAGGCGATGGTTGCTGAAATGGAGCCAATATTTACAATGGAAAATAAAACATCAGTCTGTGCTTTTTTCCATTCGACCATCTTTTTTGCAATAGCCTGCGAAAGAAAAAATGGTCCTTTTAAATTGATATCCATCACCCGATCATAGCTCTCTTCGGTTGTCTCCAAAATATCAAGACGGGCACTTGGAGCAACACCTGCATTATTGACAAGGGCGTGGATGATGCCATGGCACTCAACAGCTTCAGAAATCAAGCGCTGTCTCTCATCACTGTCAGATATATTGCCTTGCACATAGCTTACATCGACATCAAATTCACCTCGCAGCTCCACCATTACCTGTTCTACCGAGCTTTCCGGTCGCATACCATTGAGGATCAATACCCAGCCCTCCTGAGCCAGACTTTTTGCAATACCCAAGCCAATACCTCGGGTGCCTCCCGTAATGAGTGCTACTTTATTCATGCGTGTTATCTATACCAGATCAGCGACATCGAGCCAGCGACGCTCTTCCCAACTCTGGATCCCCAGATCGGCAAGTTGCACACCCTTGGCTCCTTCCAACAAACTCCAGGGAAATTCTCCCTCACCGTGCACATATTTCAGGAATAATTTCCACTGTGCTTTGAATGCATTTTCATATTCTTCATCTGGAAGGTGCGGTGTCCATCCTTCATAAAAATCAATTGGTTGGGGCACATCAGGATTCCACTTTGGCACCGGTGTGTCTTCAAAAGACTGTATAAGACAATCACGCAATCCGGCCACGGCACTGCCTCGGGTGCCATCAATTTGCAACGTAAGTAAATCGTCTCTGCGCACACGCACTGTCCAGGACGAATTCATGTGGACGATCACATTGTCTTCCAGCTCAAAGGTTGCATACGCCGCATCGTCAGCGGTGGCCGCATACTCTTTGCCATTCTCGTCTACTCGCTTTGGCAAGTGAGTAGCACCCAGGCATGAAACACTTTTTACTTTGCCAAAAACATTGTCAAGCAAATATCTCCAATGGCAGAGCATATCAATAATAATTCCTCCTGCGTCTTCCTTGCGATAGTTCCACGAAGGTCGATTGGGCGTACGCTCAAACCCCTCAAAGACCCAATAGCCAAATTCACCTCGTACGGAAAGAATTTTCCCAAAGAAGCCCTTGTCGATTAAATCCTTCACGCGCATTAACCCCGGCAGCCATAACTTGTCTTGGACCACACCATGCAACACGCCCTTTGCTTCTGCCAGGCGATAGAGCTCCATTGCTTCTTCGAGGTTGGTGGCAGGTGGTTTTTCAATGTAGATATGTTTGCCATGTGCAATCGCTTTCTTCACCGCCGCTACTCTCCTACCTGTGGTCTGTGCATCAAAGTAGATATCGTATCCATCTTCTTTTAGCACCGCATCTGGATCAGTGCTCCAATGCTCGACCTGATGATCACTGCACAGCTTTTTAAGTTTCTCTTCGTTGCGACCGACCAGACACATGCGAGGCATGATCGTTTCTCCACTGGCGAGTTTTACGCCACCCTCATCCCGAATCGCTTTCAACGAACGAATAAGATGTTGATTGGTGCCCATGCGACCGGTCACACCATTCATAATAATTCCGACTTCCTTCATAAGACTTTCTTCAATGTGAAGCAAAAGGTACAAAGCTGAACGACTTCTCTTTTGCTTTTTTTAAAAATAATTGGTGATACCGCTCTTCTAATAGAGTTTGTGATATGCCGAAATAATCTGATCGAGATAGATACCCTGATCCTGAGCCCAATGTTTCTCCGAAAAAATCTCAACCTCAAGGAAACCCTCGTATCCATGAGCCTGTATCTTTTTATCAATGCCCTGTAGATCTATGCAGCCATCACCCATCACCCCGCGGTCAGTAAGCATATCGGTAGTGGGCACCAACCAGTCACAGATGTGATATGCTGCAAACACATCCTGAGCAAATGCGTCATCGATGTCTGCATATAAGTTTGGATCCCACCAAAGATGATAAACATCAAAAACAACCTGTACGTGAGTGTTCTCAAAATGCTTTGCTACGCGAGTGGCCTGCGCCAATGTATTGATCGCACTGCGTGTATCTGCATACATGGGATGGAGTGGCTCGATACCCAGAATCACCTTGTGCTCGATTGCCCACGGCAAGATAGCTTCGATACCTGCGATGATCTGAGTTTCGTTTTCAATTTTAGTCGCCGAAGGTTCGGCTCCGCACACCAATACGAGCATGGGGGCACCAAGTTCCGCCGCTTCGGAGATCATGGCTTTGTTGTGATCAATTGCTTTTTGACGAGCCGAATCATCTGGGCCCGGAAAAAAACCTCCTCTCACATAGGACACAATTTCCAGCTCGCTCGATTCTAGCACCTTGCGCGCTGCACTTATCCCGATTGGCTCCACGGCATTTTGCCAAACACTGATGCCACCGACATTTCGCTTCTGAAACTCTTCGGTAGCCAGTTCGAGCGACCAGGGTTTTGTGGTCATGGTGTGAATACACAGTCTATCTAAATCTGCCATGGAGATCGGTTAAAATAGTCCGTTGTAAAAATGGTGGTCTGGCTTGTCATTGTTCAAACGCGTAAGATATAGGGCCAATTCACGCGCGTGGTAGTCACCCCACATGCATGATTCGCCGTAGGCAATCGCAGCATCTGGCTGTCGATAGTCCCAGCCGTTGGGTTGATGATAGATGGCGTGCAAGATAAGACCTTCATGTTTTTCATCAGCGGATAGATACGGTGATTGGAAAAGACTACGTGCAACTGTCAAACCCGCTTGCCAATACTCTTTGCCTTCAGCATCTCGACCAAGCAATGTTCCCAGGCGTAAGAGTCCCTGAGCACCGATGCAAGCAGCTGAGCTGTCTACGGGCTCAAATGCATTGTACGGATCTGCCGGCCGCTCGAGGTAGTCTCCCATTTGTGCAAGGCCCGGTGCCCCAGTATCCCAATACGGAATACCATCTTGCGGCATATACTTCAGATAAAAATCACAGGTCGCTCGAGCTGCTTTGAGAAAGGTTTCGTAGCTGCCTTTTAATTCAGATGGTACCTGAGGATTTCGTTCTTTCAAGTATTCCAGCTGCTCGGCATATCCCAGCATGGCCCAAGCCAGGCCACGTGTCCAGGTGCTAAATCCGGAGTAACCCTGCTGGGTGCCTGGGCAGCGATAGAGCCCATCATTGAGATTAAAAATACTTTCATGAGCAGTGCGCCCACGGATATCGTATGTATCCCGATCCTCGCCGTACCAGACGGCAAACTTGGCCGTCGTGTCGGCGTGAATGAGCGCGCGCTCAAGCAGATTTATGGAACGATCGTTCTCACCTTTTAGCTCATGTCCGAGCTCATGGCTCGCCACTAAGATGCGCAGCGACCGCATGGTATCAATGAAAAGAGAATGTGGCCCATTGAATGAATAGACGTAGCCGCCTCCTTGCACATCAGACCACCTTGCCGCCTGCACGGCTCCAGAAACCTGAACGGCCAATGTGTAAAAATGCCGCTCCCAATCATTTTCAGGAATGAGCCCCTCATTCATCATGCGAAGCAAATTTCCGTATGTGCTCAGGTTATTAAACCCATGATCATGCACCCCAACGTGAGTAAGATGCGAAGCCATCTTGTCACGAGTAGCAGTACGACCAATCTTCAGAAATTGCTCGTCTCCGGTGGCCTCAAACTGCAAAAGTGCCGAACCATACATAAATCCCTCCGTCCATTCGGTCCAGCCACGGGCAGTATACTTTCCTGCTTCCGTAAAGACTGGAGCTCCCTGTGCGGAATCATGTCGCTGATCGAGCGCTGCAATTTTCTTTCCCGAGAACTGCCAAAATTTGTCAAGTGCAGATTGCAGATCGAGGCATTGTAAATGCTGGTCTATTGTCATTTTTCTGTCGTTTGTGCTGTTTTTTATGTGGTGGGGTGAAAGTAGGAAAAGTACTTTTGGATTTGGTTTAAGCTTGCTTGATTTTGTTGAGTGTGGTTGGACTACCCAAACTACTTATACGATTCTCGCACCTGTGCAATCAGCTCTTCGTCAGGCTCGCCATCGTAGCTGATCAACAAATAACGGGAAACATAGAGATCCTCAGGAGTAAGTGCAAACTCTCCCAACACCATGGGAGCAAAGGTGAAGTATGGCATCGAGGGATGTACGCGCACCGGTTGCGGATAGCGGAAATTTGCAGGATGAGGAAACACTGTAAGGCCGGCAGTCTGGCCCTTGATTTCTCCCCACATCGATACCCAGGTGGGACGGGTGTGATTCGCATCGGCGTGATTATCTCCCAATGAGGTCTTTACATAGGCAAGCGAATCATAGGGAGAAAGACTGGTGCCTTCCATATTCCACTCATCGGTCGCACGGATACCAAAACCTCCGTAGTGATACTCATTTAAAATAAGAGAATCGACTACTGGTCTATGACGAATGGTAATTTCGATCATGTTGACTTTAGGTGATCCGGGATATACGCTTACGGTCCAATTTTCTCGTGCAGCTACAATGGTATCCGTATCTATGTAAGCGAGATACTCGAGATCTGCATCAAAGCTTGTCACGACAGAACCATGCTTCACCTCTCCCACCTGAGTCAGCCTGATCGTACCTAACTGCGCTTGCTGGTTCCAAAAATCAATCATCTGCCCCTTTATCGTCGAGCGTGTCCAGGCATGAAAAATACCGTGCTGATGCGTATGCCCACGGGGATATGCTTCAGTGAGTTTTACGCCACTGGGCGAATAAAAAGGGTGAATAAAACCATCACGCGCATAATAGGCTGGCGTAGTCTCACTTGGCAATCTAGCCTCGGTAGCAAATGAGAGAATTGGACCGCTTTCATTGGAAATGGTGAGGAGTCCATTTCTATTCGCACTCTTTAAATCACTACTTGATTCGCTGGCATGCACCTCCCAGGCTGCGTCGGCCTCAATTGGCTCAGTCGGCACAAACAAGCCATAAGTATTATACTCCAGAGGGTACGACTGGCCTTCAGAAAATTGGATATAATATGAATTATTCTTTTTCAATGCCCCTACATCGACCATCTTGGGTATATGGGCTGCAGCCGCACCATCGAGCTTTCCACTCACTAGCGGGGCCTCTTCACATCCAGATAGCAGCAGTGCACCATAAAAAAATAGTTGTTTAATAAATGCCTTCCCAAATTTCATGTTTACAAATTGATATTTTTGAAGTCTACTTCTTTTACCCCACCATCTTCTGCACTCCCTCTACCCAGTAGGTGGTGCGACCGGCAATTTTGGCTTTGAGAATTTTACCCTTCCCACCCGGGGGCTCTACTTTTTCATCGCGCCATTTCCAAAACCACTTGTCTGGATACACCTTGTAGTAGGCTTCCTTATCGACTGCAAATTTTAAAATTGATTGCATCTTGCTGTGCAAGCGATTTGACTGGCGAGTGGTCAGTGTCCCCGCTCGCGAACCAGGATGTATCTTCGCTTGATAGCAGATTTCGTCGGCATAGAGATTGCCCAATCCAGCAATTAATTTCTGATTAAGTAATACAGCCTTTAAAGATGTGTTTCTGCCTTTGAATATTTCTCGAAAATCGTCACGCGAAATAATTAGTGCGTCGGGGCCCAATTTGATTTCCTCAATATATGCGGACCGGTCAGGCAAAAATAAAATGCGGGCAAATTTTCTCGGATCATTAAAACCCACTTTCAGATCGTTTTCAAGTGCAATATGAAAGCGTTCGTATTTTGGACGATCTTCTTCATCGCTGTAATAAATAATATCTCCAGTCATGCCAAGGTGAAAAAGCACGGAGCTGCCATCGTCTAGATCGCCAAAGAAATATTTTCCCTGACGATAAGTATCTATAAAGCTGCGCCCTTCCAGCACTGACTCAAATACGTTGCCAGAGCAATTGCGAAAGATCTTTTCGTCATGAACCTGCACATCGATGATCTTGAGATTGAGTACCGTTTCGTGAAATCCTTTGCGTACTGTATTGACCTCGGGTAGTTCTGGCATTGCCTAGTATTAATTCTGAAAGGCACGCATCCAAGCCTCCTTCATCAGATACGCACCCGCCATCGAGGGATGAACCCCATCGGGACACCAGAAATCTACCCCGGCTTTATTGAGTGCCTCTTCAAAAACCCGATGATACGGTATCCAAGACGCAGAAAATTCGTCTGCCACCTTTTTATTGGCAGCTCGGTAATCATCAAAGCTCGACCACTTGTCATTGATTGCGCTGCCACCTTTTACGGCAAAGGGTTCGCCAATGACCAGCTTCACATCAGGAAGCTCGTCTTTCGTGCGTTGTAAAAGGGCTCGCAAATCGTTCTCATATACATTGACATCGCCGTCGTAATTGCCATTGACCATGTGCCAAAAATCATTCACACCAATCAATATGCTCAGTACATCTGGCTTCAATGCCAGCGCATCAATATCCCATCGATTGGCTAGTTGAAATACTTTATGACCGCTGATGCCTCGATTGTAAATCTTCATGCTGGTGCTGGGATGTGTCCCGAGCAGCTCGGCAGCTGTGAGCATTACGTAGCCATGGCCCATGCCCCCACTTCTGTTGGCATAGTATTGAGCCTTATCGCGACCGGCATCCGTGATCGAATCACCTTGAAAGACCACACACATTTGGTCTTGCTGATCAAACCCTACCTCCTTTTTCATTCCCGCTCGGTCTAGAATACCTGGCACCATGAGAGCTAGGCCACCCACACCTTGATTTCTGATAAATTTTCTGCGATGCATTTTATTTCACTTTGAGATTTAAGAAACAAAAATTCCGTTTGCAATGTGCATTAATTGGTTTCTAATGTGCCCATTTCTCATTTCCTTCAAGAATTACTTTATCGGCACTGGTATATGGTATTAAAAAAATCCCTTCTTCAATTAAGAAGAAGGGATGATTCCAAAACTAAGGTTATTTAAAAAATAAATTCTTACTCCAGCGCTACCATGCGTTTTGTGGCGACAGCTCCCTTCGACTCCAGGCGATAGAGATATACACCCGGACCAGGCAGGATTTCCTTGTCAATGGTAATTTGCTGCAATCCTCTACCGTACGCTTGCTGACTTGTCGCGATCATCTGCCCAGCGAGATTGTATACTTCAAAGGTCACCACTGAGGCATCTGTGAGCATGAATTGAATCATGGTCTCATCAATAAATGGATTTGGAACATTCTGAGAAACCTCAAAAGCGCTTCCTCCACGTGAACCCTGTCCACCACTATTCAATTTTAATTGCGGAGCAGCACTTGCGCCTGAACTACTGGCCGCCTCCTGTGAAACTCCAGAGACGATCGCAACCGTCTCTGTCGACTCACTCGTATTGCTATTGTCTGGACAGCCTGACTCCGGTGCCTGTACATTGAGTATGACATCACAATAGTCAACCGCACCACTGGGAAGGCTGATCACCCATAGACGCACCATCTGCGAGCCAATATCAGTACAACCCACTTCAAGAGAATCTCCATCATCGTCATATGTATCATCATCGACCCCATCTAGTCGCTCTATGCGATAGGCGACGGCAATATCTTCACAGGCCGGCAAACTGCTACTGTTGAACTCTCGACCCCAGATCGTCGCCATGGCTGTGTCGACCACGGCATCCTGATCAAGATCCATAGCGGTGAGTTTTGCCGTAAGATGCAGAATGCAAATCGCTGTGGGCTTTTTCACTTGCTTCACGGTAAAATTATATTCGCAATAGCTCTCATTGGTACAGTCGTCGACAACACGCACCTTCAGTTTATATGCACCCTGAGGCACATCTGGTGTGCTGATTGTAAACGTTTCACTGGCCTCCGAACTTAGCCCTCCCTGACCGCTGGCAAAAACTGAGGACACTGATCCTTTTACTTCTTTCAGCTCCCAATAGTAGCTGGAGACTCCGCAGGCATCTTCCACATCGACATCGACAGATAGATTGTAGGCGCATGTGCCCACCTCCACTACACCACCTTCTTCCGAAAGACCTCTAATGGTGCAGACCGGGGGTGTCGTATCAGTAAGTAAAATATGTTGAGTGAAGGTTCCAATATTGCTGGATGTACCAGACCACCACTGATCTTCTGTGGGCTGACCTTCTTCGCACCAATCCATGTAGTACCAGGTTCGTTGGATTTTATAGCAAACTCCATCGCCACCAACAATGTTGAATACTTTGTCTTCGTAACCGATACCGACGAGGCGACAATCGTCATCAAATTGGTGGCGCAGCCAGCCGGTATTGTCTGGATGAGCAGCACCCGATATATTGGTACTTCCATCACTGTCCAATACAAGGCCGCAGTCTTCTACTTCGGTATCACGAGGTATATCAAATTGATGAGGATCCAGTTGGCACTCATTGTAAATAACAATTTTCTGCAGACGCTCTAAGGTGTCTGCCTGATGCTTTTGGATCAACGAATCAGGCACACCTTCCATGTCAAAGAAGGAAGGAGGACAGCCCGTCCATATCTTAAATTTACGGTAAATCACTCCCTCACCGCAGTGGTCAAGCTCGCACCATATTTCTTGGTCGCACCCCACGTAATTGGGGCAATTTGCCAAGACCTGACCTTGTTGAAAGGTTTTTACTTTTTCATCGTAACCACAATCGTAGACAGAATCCAATTTCCAATAATATTCATTGGTGTGTTCATCTCTTATCCGGGTACGGATCACATCATCGAGGCGACAGTAGCACGTAGAGTCACTAAATGCAATGTCATTTTCGACTGGGTCACCATTGATGTCCACATAGCCATACTGACCTTGCCATACTTTCTGGTAACCTCCAAAAATACCATCGAGTGCATCGTACGCACCTTGATCAGCCCCCTTGGCGCGCTCGACAATTTCTTCCAAACTGACAGGATGAGTTTCACCAGCAACATCGTATCGCTTGGTGCGATATGCTTTGCAGGTTATCTCAGCATCATCTACATCACGCACTACGACCGGCGGCACTTTGTCCTCTACCCACACTTGAGTCCATCCCGTATTCCAATTGCACCAGAAATCCATCACCAAAATCTCGACCGTGACTTGACCGCAGGCATCTTCGCAATCGAAGGCTACTTCCTTCGACCATCCACCCCCGATCTGCTCATAAACTTCCAGCAGGCGGTCATCATATTTTAAAGCATTGGGGTTACCCTCAGGATCTTCAGGATCATAGGGATCCGGATGCCTGTCCAGGTAGAGAAAACAATCACTGACTTCTTGCGGGCACTCTTTCATCATACCACGTACATAGTGATCATCGATTGGATAAGGGTGTTCATCGCAGAGTTGCGTTGCGTATTTTATCAGATCATATTGCCACGCATTGTAGAGGAGGTTTGCACAAGGCAAGCCTTCCGTCGATAGCCACCGCAGCGTCTTGGCGTAATGTGCCTCGACTTCATCGATCTCCTTGTCCTCTTCGAGGTTGGCTTTCCAAAGCACCTCGCCATGCTTGTTGAGGCAAAGGGAGTCCCGATCATCGCACAAATCGATGCATGATTCGTACCAATCGGTGCGTCGTACTAAGACCATATTTACTCCGCAATTATCAAAACTTTGTTCGTCAAAATCTTCGGCTGGCACCCAAACCTTCTTGTTCGTCAGCCCTACTGTGAGACCCTTGTCTGCATGAACCACCGGTCGCACAGCATCTTTCACCAAAATGTAGCACGTATCCAGCGCAATGTTATGGCAGCTATCAAATGCGGAGTAGACAATTTGATAGGGTTCGAAGGCATAAGGCAATTTCGGCTGGTCATGGGTGAGATAGCAATCCTCATCTGCATCATACTCCAGCACATAGGTGCCAACGTTTTCAATGCGAGCCTTGACAGCTTTCACACCAGACCAATCATCGCGTACATCGACTCGGGGGAGATAAGCGTGCGCAGCACATTCACCCGAGCTTGTAGATACGATGGTCAAGGGCTTGATCGCAGTACTGGCTCTACCGACAATACCATCTTCAGAACGCTGGCTGAAGCAAAATACATCGCCGGATTTTAATTCAATTATTTTATGCCCATTTTGCTGCAATTCACCATCGTCCTTGCTCAATTGGAAAAAATCACCATTTAGGGTAAAACCAAAAGGATCGTATTCAGGTCCACTATTCTGCGACCGATACTCCCAGGCAAAATTAATAACCGTGTCCTTAGTGAGTGTAAGACAATAATTTGTTTCCAAATCATCATCACCATTATTATTGCCAATTACTTTAATATTATAAGGAGACCATACAAGGTCGACAGATCCGTCTCCTTCTACGTCTGCAGTCCAGCGTGCGGGCGCAAATTCTCCAGTGAATAAAAGCGGATATTTGCAATGAATTTCTGGCGGCAATGTATCATAGTCAATGAGCCAGGTAGTACAGCGCCAATAGCCAGGAGCAATAAGTTCTCCCGTGTTACGACCGGTACCGGCGGGG
>Ga0114956_1002148_pt1 | contig 15602 bp, 11 predicted proteins | sample MaitaG_FD_87304 | JGI IMG/M metagenome (GOLD analysis project Ga0114956, IMG submission 87304) | Marine algal microbial communities from Maine, USA - Maine_Asex2 metaG | ecosystem: Host-associated > Algae > Red algae > Unclassified | place: Maine, USA | collected 2015-01-05 | reverse complement strand
TGACGATCGAGGAAACTGCCTTTTTTGAATACGATAAAACTCCAAGTCCGGGTACGATAAAAGGAGTTGATCCAGCATTTGCCATTGTCAACGACATAGATAGTGCACTCATTGAAGGAGATTTTCTTTTTTCGGCGGCGGAGCCTCAGGCGGTACTCGGTGCAGGTCTGACGCGCATCTTGGGTGTTGACGTGCTGAATCTCTTCAAAACCTTATCGGTCTACACAGCCCGACGACAAAAAAGCGTTTCCGTATCCAAGCCGTTTAAAGAGCGTACTGTACGACCGACCGGCGTCTTTGCCATACAGCAGGACATCGACAATCAATATGTGCTGGTGCCGCTTGATTTTGCGCAAGAATTGCTAGATCGCAAAGGAATGATCAGCTCCCTCGAATTACGTCTGGAAAAAAATGCGCTGGTGGACGATACCCAAGATGCCGTTGCCGGCATTCTTGGCAGCGACTTCTTGGTACGTAATCGCTATGAGCAAGACGAAGAATTTCTCAAAATCATGAACATCGAAAAATGGATGGCTTACTCCATCGCCTGTCTCATGATATTACTGATCTCATTCAATCTGGTGGGCTGCCTTTGGATGGTCGTACTGGACAAGCAAAAAGATATTTCCATTTTGAAGGCCATGGGAACCACCTCTACATTTGTGAGAAATGTGTTTATCAAGCTTGGTCTGCTCTATACAGGAACCGGCTTGGTGATAGGGCTGCTTCTGGCCATGATCTTTTATTTTCTACAGATACAGTTTGGCATCATTACCATACCTGAAGGCTTTGTGGTTGACTCGTACCCCATCCGCATGAAGGCACGAGATGTGCTGATCGTGGCGCTAACTGTGATCGGAATTGGCTGGTTGGCGTCGCAGCCACCATCACGGCGAGCAAGCGTTATCGAAGCTTCGATCCGCAATGACTAGGAGTTGAGATTCGTGGTTGTTTGAGAAGGCCTATTCTATGTATATTTGCAAGCTCGCAATGAGCATGGAAGACTGGCAATTGGACTTTGAGTGGCTGCGCATTCAGCATGTGGTAAAAGACCTCACCGGTCATGCCGATCTCCCTGGTTTGCAGGGTATACTCATGTTGATTGGAGTGCAGGAGTTGGGTATCGTTCAGTATACATTCTCAAAAGAGGAAAAGCAAGATCTCATGCACATAGCCATCTGCAAATTGCTCAGCTTCGAAGGATACTATGAATTTACCGGGCGAGACCAAGACGAATGGCCACACTACGAACTCAAACGACCGGTGCCTTACGAGGGTGCGAAAGAACAAGAAGTATACATCAAGAAAAAAATCGTTCAATATTTCAGCCTGCTCGAACTAACTGGAGAAGGGCTATCAGCAAATTAATGTAGATATGAAATTCAAATTAGCATTATTGGTGCTTATCCTGTTCACGGGTCTGAGCTGCCAACAAGAAGAAAAAATCGTCACCATCGAAACCAACTACGGTACAATGAAAGTTAAGCTGTATGACAGTACGCCTTTGCATCGTGACAATTTTGTGAAATTGGTAAAAGAAGGGTTTTACAGCGACCTCCTCTTTCACCGAGTGATCAAGGGATTTATGATCCAGGGAGGTGATCCTAATTCAAAAGGTGCCGACGCAAACACCCCACTGGGTGCCGGTGGTCCAGGCTACACGACCAATGCTGAGATAGGGGCGCTGCACTTTAAGGGTGCCCTCTCTGCTGCACGCCTGCCTGACACACAAAACCCGCAAAAGAATTCGTCGGGTTCTCAGTTCTTCATTGTGCAAGGTTATCAGGTAGGCGATCAGGAACTGACACGCTGGGAGCAACAAAAAAACATTACTTACAGTGAGGAAGACAAAGAGCGATATCGAACCGTCGGAGGGTACCCATTTCTCGATAACGACTATACCGTATTTGGCGAAGTCATCGAGGGGCTCGACGTGATTGATAAAATCGCTGAGCTACCAACTGGGCAGGCAGATCGTCCTCAGGAAGATGTTGAGATGAATATAACGATGTGATCATGAAGAAGACACTCTACTATTTTCTCGGTCTATCCTTTATTGCGCTGGCTTCGTGCAATGTACCTTCAGCTGCCTTTCTGGTGCATCAGGAGGAAGCCGAAGCACCTTCCAAGATTGAGTTTATCAATCGATCTGAGAAGGCCGAGTACTTTGAATGGGATTTTGGAGATGGTACATTCTCTACCGATAGCAACCCTGAACACCGTTACACCAGATCGGGAGAATACACTGTGTCACTTAAGGCCATTGCTGGCACGAAGGCACGATCTATCGAGCAAATGGTTTCCGTAAAGCCGCCAACCGACAAGCTCGTGCAGATGGAAACTCAATTCGGCACCATGATCATCAAACTGTTTGATGAAACGCCATTGCATCGGGACAATTTTCTCAAGCTTGTCGAAGAAGGCTATTACGATTCCCTCCTTTTCCATCGTGTCATGCAGGGATTCATGATACAGGGTGGTGACCCCAACTCAAGGGGTGCTGAAGCAAATGCACGCCTTGGTACAGGTGGACCGGGATACCAAATACCGGCAGAGTTTAATGAAGCACTCATCCATCAGAAGGGAGCACTCGCAGCGGCTCGCACCGGAGGACCTTCAAATCCAGAAAAAAAATCTTCTGGCTCTCAGTTTTACCTGGTGCAAGGTACTCCAGTCGATGAGAAGCAACTCAATATGTTGGAGCGTAGACGCGGTACGACCTACAGCGATGATGCCAAGGCAATCTACGGCGAACTGGGAGGTACTCCCTTTCTCGATATGGACTATACCGTATTTGGAATTGTGCTAGAAGGACTTGAAGTAATTGATGAGATCGCTGCAATGAAGACGGGCGCAGGTGATCGTCCCGAAGCTGATGTTGCAATGAAAATAATAGTGATCAAGTAATAGAAAACTAGATATGGGTAAAAAATCTGATGTGATACTGGGTTTTGACATTGGTGGCACCGGGCTGAAGGCTGCACTGATTGACTTGGATAGAGGCAAGTTGGCGACGGACAAGCAGCGCATCCTCACACCACAACCCTCCAGTCCCAAGGCGGTGGCGAAGGCCATCAAGGAGATGCTCAAAGAATACAGTGGGTACAAGGGTCCGATCGGTTGCGGATTTCCGAGCATCATGCGAAAGGGTGTCGCCAGATCGGCTGCAAATATTGAGAAAGCCTGGATAGGCACAGATGTAGAGGCACTCTTTGAAAAAGAAACTGGCCACAAGTTTTACGTGGCAAACGATGCTGATGTAGCAGGTCTTGCTGAGATGAAATTTGGTGCTGGTAAAGATGCAGATGGCACGGTCATCGTGCTTACCATCGGGACAGGCATCGGCAGTGGTACATTTTTAGATGGTGAGCTTTTTCCCAATACAGAATTTGGTCACCTTCTCTACAAAGACAACATCTACGAGCACCATGTGTCTAATGCCGCCCGCAAGCGACTCGATCTGAGCTGGGATGAGTGGGGTGAGCGATTCAACACCTACTTAAATCACTTGGAAAAACTCTTTTCACCAGATCTCTTTATACTCGGAGGTGGGGCCAGTAAGAAAATGGAGCAATACCAGCATAAATTTACAATAGGCACCAAGGTAGTGGCTGCTAAGTTTCAAAACGACTCAGGAGTCATGGGAGCAGCGATGTACGCCAAATCTAGGATGAAGAAAAAATAATCTATGCGATCGTCTCGGCTTTGCAGAAGTCGATCAGCTGATTTACTTTAACGACTTTTCGCAGACTGGGTACGATCTCAAAAATTAATTCGGCAAGGTCCACATTCTCAATCAATGCTTGGTGCAATGTTTCCAAGCCAGATTTTTCTCCATGCTGCAAGAAATCAAGTGCCGCTCGGCAATAGATCAGCTCGGCTCCACCCGCATGAAAATCTCCTTCACGGATCACCTCATCGGCCTGATCAAATTCCTCGATGTTAATGAGAAATTTGGCATGTGAGCTCCACATTTCGGTAAGCTCAGGACCCAGCTCAGTCGCCTTCTGGAAATAGTAATGTGCTTTGGTAAACTCTTTCAGCTCGTAAAAGGCCTTGGCAAGGGCGCAAAAGTACTCCTCCCGGCGATCTTCCAGCTCAATGGCTTTGAAGTACGAGTTGACTGCACTGAGCCAACGATCTTCCCTACTATAGCACAGGCCTAAAAAGTAGTAGACTTCATCGTTGTAGGGATCCAACTTGGAAGCCTTGCTAAAATATTCCTTGGCTTCAAGGTAGCTACCCATTTTCAGGTAGCACTCACCCAAATTACTCAGCAAATCAGAATCAGGACCAAAGAACTCCAGGGCATCAAAATAGATGACCATTGCTTTTTCATATTGACAGGTCTGGAAACATAGATCTGCGCACTCGCGATAACCCAATTCAAACTCCTCATTGATCAGGTACGAATATTCGTACGCTTCGATCGCCTCTTCATATTTACCGCGACATGAATATGCGTGGCCTAGATTGTACCACGCCAAAAAACTATAGGGGCTCTGATCAATCAGCTTTTGGTGAAAGCGGATGCTCTCATTGTATTTTTTGGTCAGCTCGGTGCAAACCCAAACTTTTTCCAACGCTTCTTCATTGTCTGAATCAAAAGCCAAAGACTTCTTCAGACAATCAAACATTTTATTGTAATTCTTAATGGTCTCATAGACCTGCGCTTCGCTCAAATAGATGTCGCTCAGCTCTTCTTCGGTGGCGTTGATTTTTGTTTTCTCGATGAGCTGCAGCGCTTCGCCGTACTCGCCTTGGCTGCAGAGAATCTTTGCACGGAGCAATTGTATCTCAGGTTCGCAGGGAGCGTAGGCCTCGGCCATGTCCAAAAAAGTCAGTGCTTGCTCTGAATTTCTCAGCGCGAGAAAAAGTTCCGCTTTGCGGATGTGCAAGTCTGCTGAAAATCCATGCTGGCCAATGGCATAATCCACCACTTCGATCGCCTTGTCGAAGAGCAATTCTCTCTCGTAGTAGAGAATCAATTTGTGGAAATCTTTTTCCTTGATGAAGCTGACTTCATCTTTCTGGCTCATCTTCTCAAACTCATTAACAAGAAGAATGAGAGTATGATCTCGTTCTGAATTATATTTCATGCTCCTAGGGGGAAGGATTGTCGTTTATCGTTGAGTAAAGAAAGCAAATAATAGGGGACAATGTGGTTGAGATATTGCTTTTTTATCCACATTCTCACATTTGCTCTCTTGAATTACAATAACTTGTAATGCGAACAATATTCAGTGAAACAGGAGCTTAAATATTATAACATATTTAGATTGATGGAGTTAGTTTGGTTAACCTATTCTAAAACATGAGGAAATATATGTAGAGTATTCATCAGGGGTACAAGTGTTAAAATTTGAAGTTTCTTGCCCGATATATGCAGTTCTTGACATATGATCGTCTCAAATTTTCCAGAAACCAATCTTTTACCCATTACACCTAGGTTTAATACTATCTCCCCTTTTGTCTTTGTCGCTTCAACATCTGCACCTATCGCTCCTTAAATGCACGCTCCGCTTGAAACAATCTCAATGTCTGAATGGGTGTGATCACCTCCCGAGCTTGCTCACAAGATCGCTTCTCAGATCGAGTAGCTCTTGATCCTTCTGTATGATCTTCGTGATAAATTCAGTGGCCTGTTCATCGTTCATCTCTTCAAGTCTTCGCTTGGTCAACTTGTCCCTTTGAAGTTCCTTTTCTCGGGTTAGATACGTGCCATCGCTTACTTCCATTTCTGATTGCTCACCAAACCAATCCATCGTTGCCATCTCTTCAGTTGCCTGAATCCGCTGTCACGTTGTGCGTGCTGAGTCAATGAGTAGCAGCACATCTTGGTCCTCTTGCAATTGCGTTTAGATTTACCGATTCCGTATTCAGGTCGATGCTTTGACTCGGCATTGCTGCAAAGGTTTTGATATACCTCCCGATCGGTTATCGCAGTGATTTTTATCTTTAATTAAATACAGTACAGATGTATGTTTGACGAAAAGAAACTCTTTACCCTATCAAAAGATTTTCTCAATGATCACTACCAGGGCACCAAGAAGCAGCGTATGCGAGATCTGGTCGAGGTGCTCAAATTTCATGAGTGGAAATATGCGGTTCAGAACAATCCAGTGATCAGTGATTTTGAGTTCGATCAGCTCTTTGCAATGCTACAGCAACTGGAGATAGAAGCGCCTGAGTTTCTCGATCCCTCCTCACCCACTCAGCGCGTTACTTCCGATCTGGTCGGAGATTTTGTCACGGTGCAGCATCTATCACCCATGCTATCGCTGGCCAACAGCTACAATGCCGATGATCTCAATAGCTTTAATGATTCGGTGATCAAGTTACTCAAACTTGATGCCGGCACAGATGTCGCCTACACCGTCGAGCCAAAATTTGACGGAGGCACCGTCGTCCTGATTTACGAAAACGACAAACTGATCAGGGCAGCTACCCGAGGCAATGGGCAGCGCGGCGATGAAATCACTCACAATGTCAAGACCATCCGCTCGGTACCGCTCCAGGCCGCCTTCTCGCGCTATGGTATCTCACGCTGCGAGCTGCGGGGTGAGGCCATCATACGCAAAGATGAATTTGCCGAGATCAATGCCGAACGGGCAAAAAATGGGGAACTGATATTTGCCAACCCACGCAATGCAGCTACTGGAGGCCTGCGGATGAAAGATCCCCGCGAGACAGCCCGTCGGGGCATTCAGGCCTTCATGTTTCAGATCGCCTATCTCGAGTACGATGACGCATTCGAACCTCTCATAAGTCACTGGGAGCACCTCAACATCTTGCGTGATCTTGGTTTTAAAGTTCCAGCTAGTGGTCGCAAACTCTGCCAAAGCATTGATGAAGTCATTCAATTTGCCCAGCAGTCAGAGATCGAGCGAGAAGCCTATCCGTACGAGATCGATGGCATGGTCGTCAAAGTCAACAATCTCGACAGTCACCAGATCATTGGCTCGACCAGTCACCACCCTCGCTGGGCCATTGCCTACAAATTTAAGGCCAAGCAAGCCACCACTCAGCTGCTCACTGTCGAGTATCAAGTAGGTAAAATCGGCTCCATCACTCCCGTAGCTAAACTTGAACCTGTGCAGGTAGCCGGAGTGACTGTATCGAGCGTATCCTTGCACAATGAAGACTTTATTGAGGAACGCGATTTGCACTTTGGTGATCAGGTGTTGGTAGAGCGAGCCGGCGATGTGATACCATATATAGTAAAGGCCCTGCCAGAATTGCGGGAAGCTGGCGCAAAAAAGATTCATTTCCCCGCTCACTGCCCCATCAATGAGGACGAGCAGATACCATTGGTGCGCATCGAAAGTGAAGCCGCCTGGCGCTGCCCCAATTGCACATGTGGTGCTCAGGATCTCCAAAAGATCATTTTTCACGTTTCGAAGCCGGCCATGAATATAGATGGTTTCGGGAAATCTATTGTAGAGCGCTTCTTCAATTTGGGATGGCTGCAGAAGATCCCAGAAGTCTACCAATTGGATTTTGATAAAATTCGCGAGCTGGAGGGATTTGGTGAGCGCTCAGCAGATAAATTGCAGGCAGCCATTGAGCAGGCAAAAAAGAATCCGATCCATCGACTTTTGCACAGCCTCACCATCCATCACCTGGGGCAGCGGGGAGCGAAGATTCTGGCAGAACAGATCGACCATGTGCTCGATCTGCAGAATTGGTCGTTGGAGGATCTCACCAATCTAAAAGACATTGGGCCAGTGCTGGCAGCCAATGTGGTCGAATATTTTGGGCGAGCAGAAAACCTGGCAGACTTGCAGGCAATGGAAGCAGCCGGTGTCAATCTACATCAAACCGACGAAGATGCTCCGCGCAAGCACATCAGCGAGGGGCCATTTCTTGATAAAACCATTCTCTTTACTGGAAGCCTCTCCCAGCTTACCCGCACGGAGGCCAAAAAGCTCGCGGAGCATCACGGGGCCAAAGTGCTCAGTGCCGTAAGTGCCAACTTGAACATCCTGGTAGTGGGCGAAAAAGCAGGCTCGAAGCTGACCAAAGCCGCTCAGCTGGGCACTGTCGAAATTATCGAAGAGCAGACTTTCTTAGATCGGATAAATGGTGAGTGAAACAAAAAATCGGGCTGCCCGTTTGGTTTAGGTAAAATGTTAATTTTGATGCACATTCGCAGATCAAATTTTTTAAATAAATCTGCGTAAGACCCAATCGCGATAAATTCATGGCAACAGCAGAAGTACAGTACAATAGTGAAGTGGAGGCCGTCGATGCCCTCGCTCAGGCCTACCGAGATTTACGAAGTGAAATCGGAAAGGTGATCATCGGTCAAGACGAAGTTGTTAAGTCCGTATTGATTTCTCTTTTTGCCAATGGCCACAGCTTACTGGTCGGGGTACCAGGCCTGGCCAAAACACTTTTGGTGAGCACGATTTCTGACGTATTGGATCTGGAATTTAAACGGATTCAGTTTACACCAGATCTCATGCCTTCAGATATCACTGGGTCTGAAGTACTGGACGAAGACCGTCACTTTAAGTTTAATGAAGGGCCTCTTTTTGCAAACATCGTACTCGCCGATGAAATAAACCGTACGCCCCCGAAGACCCAAGCCGCCTTGCTGGAAGCGATGCAAGAGCGCTCGGTGACTGTCTCAGGGGTTCGGCACCTCCTACCCGCACCATTTTTTGTGCTTGCCACTCAAAACCCCATCGAGCAGGAAGGAACCTACCCGTTGCCAGAGGCACAGCTGGATCGGTTCATGTTTAATATTCCGCTCACGTATCCTTCGTACGAAGAAGAAATCAAAGTGGTTAAAGCGACCACATCCGATCACACACCCGAGTTGGGCAATATCCTGACTGGAGAACAAATCAAATATTTCCAGCAGCTGATCCGCAAGATTCCCATCGCCGACAATGTTTTGGAATACGCTGTAGAGATTGCCAACAAGACACGACCAGCCTCAGGCATGGCGACCGACAGGGTAAAACAATTTATCACCTGGGGTGCTGGCCCACGGGCATCTCAATACCTTGTGCTCGGATCAAAATGCCATGCTGTGATCAGTGGCAAGTACTCTCCCGACATCGAGGATGTACGCGCTGTGGCTAAAAATGTGCTGCGTCACCGTATCGTGCGCAACTACAAGGCCGAAGCCGAGGGCATTACGAATGATGACCTGGTGGAGACGCTGTTTTAGAGAAACAATAGTCATCAGCATTTTCGCCCATCTGCAATTAGTTTCCGAATGCTCATGGGACCTAAGCTAGCACGCAACAATTCAGCACGTCTATCGATTTCTTCTGCACTCTCCTCATCCACGTCAACGATCGGGACCAACTGGGCGATCGGTTTTCCTCGACTGGTGATGGTGATATGCAGACCTTCTTGAACCTCTTTCGAGAAGTACACTAAGATGTGTGTTGGCTTCAAAAATTCCAACTACCTTCAAACTAGTTTTAAACCAAGCGAGCTCATTATCTTTCATTTTACTTCCTTTCCTATCCTCGAAGTGTCTGCCTACGACCTACATCCGGCCGAATTTGCATTAATCACTATCTGCCATGCCTCCTCAAAATGCACCAAATTAACAGACCGAATCATCTATCTTTATACAAAAGAGATTGACTTTTAATAGATCTATGAAAAATTTTGTTCTAATCACTTTCTTGGTCACAGCCTTCTTGGGCTGCACAGACGAGGCTCGAAAGCGCCTCGAGCCTAACCCTGTTGCCATTGGTACACTCAATCAATTGGTCATCGTTGCCGATCAAGATGTTTGGGACGGACCGATAGGCGATAGTCTTCGGTACTTCTACGGATCGGCTTTTCCGATTCTCCCCCAACCAGAGCCGCTCTTTGATCTCAAGCATTTTACACCCGAAGACCTCGCTCTCGAACCCACTCGCCAAGAGCTGAAAGCATATCTGGTGCTCGCAAATTTGGGCAACGAAATGTCTGCAACAACCTCCATGGTGCGTGACGACATCAGCTCGACTAAAGTGCAGCAAGCCCTGGGCGATCCCAACTACAATGTGAGTGTGGGCAAGGACAAATGGGCGGTCGATCAGATTATCGTCTACATCTTTGCGGCCAACGAAGAACAACTAGCCCTGCAGGTTAAGAAACGCTTTCCCGCGGTCGCCAAGGTGATTCAAAAAAAATACGAGCGGCAGATCGATGCCACTGTTTACCTGGGAGGACCCGACAATATTGTAACCAACAAAGTCTCCGATCTTGTGGGCATTAACCTGAAGATACCTAGAGAGTTTAGAGTTGCCGTAGAGCAAGAAAATTTAATCTGGTTGCGCAATGATCGAGATGAAGCCATTAATAATTTGATTATCTCTCGACTGCCTTACTCATCGCAAGATCAATTTGCGCTTGATAATATTATCAACTTGCGCAATCAATTTGGCAAGGAGCTCGTAAGCAGCACTACCGACAGTTCTTACATGACCACCAATGATATTGATTTGCCTGTGGTGGAGCAGCAGATCGAACTCGCGGAAAATTATGCCGTCGAAGCCCGGGGTATCTGGGAGATGGTTGGGGAATTTATGGGAGGTCCCTTTCTCACTTACCTCATTCTCGACGAAGCCAATTCGGAATTAATTTTTATCGACTGTTTCGTCTTTGCCCCCGGCAAACGCAAAAGAGACTATATGCTGAAAATGGAGCACATAGTCTCGTCGCTGGAGTTGTAGTAGCCCAAATTTTTTTCGTGTTTCTGCACTAAGAAACAAATTCCAAACTCTTCGTGACAAACGCGCTGAGATCAGAACCCTTGAGCATATTTTGATTTAGTCGGGCAAGGTCATACAGGTAACTTACGAAGTCTTCTTTCTTTTCGGCACTCCGCATTTTCAAGAGTTTCTCGGCAATCAGCGGATGGTTATTGTTCACCACCACAGTGTACGAATCTGGAAAGGCATTGGCTTGCATACCTTGCAGTGCCTGCATCTCCTTCATGCGACGCATAAACTCGGGTTTTACAATCATGACTGGCTGATCTTCCGGAGAAAGGGGCTTGAGCTCTACTTGATTTCCTCCCTCCTTTACCAGCGCCTCAAAAAGTGTTTTGACTTTTTCTTGCTGCTTTTCAGAGAGCACCGATTCTTTTTCCTCGTCGGTCTGAATAAGATTGTCGGCCGTCGCCGAATCAACTCGCACAAATACGACATTGCCTAATTTTTGTTCCAGGTTTTGCATAAAGTGATTGTCGATCACCTGATCCATTGCAAGTACGTCATACCCCCTATTTTTGGCTGCCGCAATGTAGCTGTCTTGTTCTTCATTTACATTGGCATAGAGCATGACTTGCTTATCAAACTTATCTGTTTGATTGGCTTTAATTTTCTCCTGGTATTCATCGATGGTAAAATATTCGCCATCAATATTTTTCATCAGTGCAAATTTACTTGCCTTCTTATGAAATTTCTCGTCCGAGATCATTCCATATTTAACGACGGGAGAAATTTCTGTCCACTTCTCCTGATACGCTTCACGATCCTTTTTGAACTGTGCGCCCAGTTTTTCAGCCACTTTTTTACTGATGTAGCTGGTTATTTTCTTCACGTTGGCATCGCTCTGCAAATAACTTCTCGATACGTTGAGCGGAATATCTGGAGAGTCAATCACCCCGTGCAGGAGCATTAAAAATTCAGGAACAATATTTTCAACATTGTCCGTAACAAATACCTGATTGCTGTAGAGCAGTATTTTATTTTTCTGCAGCTCAAACGAATTCGAAAGCTGAGGGAAATAGAGGATTCCAGTAAGATTAAATGGAAAATCAATATTGAGGTGAATCCAAAATAAGGGAGGTGAGCTGTATGGATACAATTCTCGATAAAATTCCTTGTAATCTTCATCCTTGAGGCTTCGAGGTGATTTTTTCCATGCGGGCTCAGGATTATTGACTATGTTTTCTTCCTCGGTCTTAATTTCTTTGCGGTCTTCACCCTCTCCTTCAAATTCAATGTTCTCCTTCATTCCGAATTTAATCGGGATGGGCAGGAACCGACAATATTTGTTGAGCAGCTCTTCGATGCGGGAGTCTTCAAGAAATTCTTTGCTGTCTTCAGTAATATGAAGAACCACATCGGTGCCGCGCGATTTGCTGTCGATGGTTTCGATTTCGTATTCCGGCTCGCCCTCACAAACCCAATGTACCGCCTTGGCATTTTTTCGGTACGACTTGGTAAAGACTTCGACACGGTCGGCCACCATAAATGCGGAGTAAAATCCGAGGCCAAAATGACCAATGATGGTATTTTCGGCTTTGTATTTTTTGACAAATTCTTCCGCACTGGAAAAGGCGACTTGATTGAGGTACTTATTGACCTCCTCCTGGGTCATACCAATCGCATTGTCTCGAATCGTTAGTGTTCCTGCTTCTTTGTCAAGGATGACTTCAATCTGAAGATCCCCGATATCTGACTTTACCACTCCTTTGTTGGAGAGCGTCTTTAGCTTCTGCGAAGCATCTACCGCATTGCTGATCAGCTCGCGCAAGAAAATATCATGATCACTGTAGAGAAATTTCTTGATGATCGGAAAGATGTTTTGGGTCTGTACTGATATGGTTCCTTTTTCCATAAGATTTACTCCTTTTTAATAAAGCTTGTTGACGATTACAATGGTGATGCTCTCAAATGGTATGCCATTCAAACATTACTGTCAAAATGACATCAATATTTGTGTGTTCAGGGACCATGTATAGTGACTATCAGCTTGGTTAGCCGAACGAAAGAACTAATTTTGGGCTTTTGTGAGCAACACCGACCACAATGCGGAGGGAAGAAAGGGCGATCATATTGAGATGGCCTTCAGATCTGTTGTCAGCAGCGACGAGCTGGACAGAAGATTCTACTATGAGCCCCTGCTGCAAGCGCATCCCTCTGAGCAGCGACTAGAGACTACCTTTTGCGGTAAGCTCTTACGAATTCCGCTTTGGGTAAGCAGTATGACGGGTGGTACAGCTAAGGCCCGACTGATCAATGCCAATTTGGCGCGTGCCTGCGCGGAGTTCGGAATGGGAATGGGTTTGGGTTCTTGCCGTGCTCTGCTTACTTCAAAGGATGCCCATGCCGATTTTGATGTGCGGGACATCATCGGTCCCGATTTGCCACTCTTTGGCAATCTCGGCATCGCTCAGATCGAACAGCTGATTGCCAAGAAGCAACTCGATCTGATCGACGGGCTCCACGATCGACTGCAACTAGATGGGCTCATTGTTCATGTCAATCCCTTGCAAGAGGCCTTTCAACCCGAGGGAGATCGCTTTGCGAAAGCTCCACTTGACTCGATTGCACAGTTGATCGCAGATGCCAGCTATCCTATCATTGTGAAAGAAGTAGGTCAAGGCATGGGCAGATCTTCGCTCGAAGCCTTGCTCAAACTACCGCTCGCGGCTTTGGATTTTGCTGCCGCTGGCGGTACTAATTTTGCACAACTCGAATTGCTCCGCAATCAAGACAAGACAGCGTTGTCTCCGCTCGTGCGGGTAGGCCACTCAGCAGTAGATATGGTTTCGATGGTCAATGAGCTCATCTTTCAGCTAGGCAGCGAGGTGCAATGTCGACAGCTGATTGTCTCGGGAGGGGTGCGCGATTTTCTTGATGGTTATTATTTGATCAACAAAGTACAACTGCCCGCCGTGTATGGGCAGGCATCTGGCTTTTTGCGCCACGCACAAGGGGACTATGCTCAGCTCCAAGCCCACATACAGACTCAAGCAGAAGGACTTTCACTGGCAAACGCGTACCTTAAAATTAAGTAAGCGATGCCAAAGTCAATTTCCGGATTTTCAAAACTTTCCAAGCGCGGTAAGTTAAAGTGGATGGTCGAGAATTTTTTCAAAGATCCAGAGCTGGTCATGAAAGAATTAAAGAGCTACTGGCTACCCGATGAGGAGCAACAGAAGATACTCGACGGTTTTAGTGAAAATACCATCAGTAATTTCCATCTGCCCTTTAGCGTCTCGCCCAATTGGCTGATCAACGACCAGACCTACTGCGTGCCGATGGTCATCGAAGAGAGCTCCGTAGTGGCAGCAGCATCGAGTGCAGCTAAGTACTGGCAATCGCGGGGAGGTTTTAAGGCCGAAGTTTTGGGAATTGAAAAACTGGGCCAAATCCACTTTACCTATGCCGGTAGAGTCGAAGATCTCCAAACCGTCATGCCCGCGCTGGATAAACGCCTCCGGCAAGATACCGCGGCGCTTACTGCAAACATGGAGCAGCGAGGCGGAGGTATACAGCGCATCGAGCTTAAGAAGATTGACAACGGCCCCAAATATGCTTACACGCTGGTTGTCTTTTTTCACACGGCAGACTCGATGGGAGCCAATTTTATCAACTCCGTTCTGGAGGTGATGGCTCAGTCACTGCGCAAATATGCGGCAGGTCATCCAAAGCTCAAGCAGGGCGAGCTCACCATCGTAATGGCCATACTCAGCAATCTCACGCCACAATGCCTCGTCCGAGTCTCAGTCACATCGCCGATCGATCAGCTGGCGTGTCCTGGCACGGGGATAAGTCCTCAAGAATTTGCAAAACGATTTCACCTTGCAGTAGAAATAGCTCGGGCAGATCCCTATCGTGCTGCGACGCACAACAAAGGTATCTTCAATGGGGTCGATGCAGTCGTCATCTCAACCGGAAATGATTTTCGCGCCGTCGAAGCCTGTGGGCATGCCTACGCAGCACGCGATGGGCAATATCGCAGCCTCTCCTTTTGCTCAATCGACGATGGGATTTTCCATTTCTGGATGGATCTGCCGCTTGCGCTGGGCACGGTCGGTGGTCTCACTTCGCTGCACCCAATGGCTCGACGATCACTCGAGCTGCTCGAAAATCCATCTGCCGAATCACTCATGAAAATTGCTGCAAGTGTCGGATTGGCGCAAAATTTTGCAGCCCTTCGCTCGTTGGTCACCATTGGCATCCAGCAAGGGCACATGCGCATGCACCTGAGCAACATCTTGTCACGGCTCGAGGCCACCGAAAAAGAGATGAAAGAAGCACTCGTATACTTTGCCGATCGAGCTGTATCGCATGGTGCCGTCCAGGAGTTTTTGCAATTATTGCGTAGCCAAGCACAAGTTGAGGGGGATCTCAGCGTATGAAAAGGTGCAAATGGCGAAAGTTCTCAGTTCTCTAAACTGCGTCGAAAAGGGTGCAAAAATAGTAGTAGCTGCAATGACGAAGACGGACACTAAAGCTCACTGCTCACTACTCACTTCTCGGAACTCTAAATTTTACTTTAAAAAATAACGTATTTTTGTAATACGAGCCGCCATTATATTGTATTTTTCCAGATCTAAACCCGACTGTGCCCGTGGCTACTGAGCGAATTTATTCTGCAAATGGCAAGGTTCTCCTCAGTGGAGAGTACTTGGTAATGAACGGCGCGCTCGCTCTCGGTCTTCCCACATCACTCGGACAAAAAATGACAATCAAGGAATCAAGCGGTTCTGATATCGTCTGGGAATCTTTTCTGCCAGATGGATCTTTGTGGTTTTCGGGAAAATTTGACCTCTTTGGTTTTGAGAGCATCAAGACCAGTGATGAAGGCATGGCCGAGACACTCAGTAAGATTTTTGAATCAAGTGTACG
>Ga0114956_1002143_pt1 | contig 15609 bp, 12 predicted proteins | sample MaitaG_FD_87304 | JGI IMG/M metagenome (GOLD analysis project Ga0114956, IMG submission 87304) | Marine algal microbial communities from Maine, USA - Maine_Asex2 metaG | ecosystem: Host-associated > Algae > Red algae > Unclassified | place: Maine, USA | collected 2015-01-05 | reverse complement strand
TTTGAAATTTGAAATTCGAAATTTGAAATAACCAGGCCGAAGGCCGTGACCACTCCAAAGGCCGAAGGCCGTCCGCCACTGATTACTGATTGCCGAAACTGATCACTGCCAAGACCGCAGGCCGCCCCCCTCACTACCAACTACCGACTACTAACTACCGAACAAAATGCCCCGCCTGCCCGCAGAGATTTTAAAGAAAGTCCGGTCGATTGAGATCCGGACGCGGCACATCGTCAACGATGTGTTCGCGGGCGAATTTCATTCCGCGTTTCAAGGACAAGGCATGGAATTTCAGGAGGTGCGCGAGTATGTGGCGGGCGACGACATCCGTGACATCGATTGGAACGTCACCGCGCGGATGCAGAGACCGTTCATCAAGAAGTTTACTGAGGAACGTGAGACCAACGTCTTGCTGGTGGTGGACGTGAGCGCCTCGCACGAATTCGGAACGGGCAAGCAGTTGAAGCGCGAAGTGGCCGCCGAGATCGCCGCCATCCTCGCGTTCTCCGCGATCAAGAACAATGATAAGGTGGGGCTTCTGCTGCACAGCGACCAAGTCGAGAAATTCATCCCGCCGCGCAAGGGCGGTAGCCATGTGCTGCGGGTGGTCAGCGAAGTGCTCGACGCCAAACCCAAAAGCAAGGGTTCCGACCTCGCGCCGGCGCTGAAAAACATCAATCTCGTCACCCGCCGCAAAACCATCATCTTTCTGATCGGCGACTTCATTTTGCCGGACACTTATCAGCGCCCGCTCACCGTGATGGGCCGCCGCCACGACGTCGTCTCGATCATTATCGGTGACGAACGCGAACACAAATGGCCGATGCTCGGCTTGGTTGAATGGCGGGACAACGAGACCGGTAAACGCCGCCTCGTCGACACGTCCAGCCCCTTCGTCCGGCGCGCTCTGGCCAAGCGCTTCGCCAAACGCCGCGAACGCATCACCCAGCAACTGCGCCGCTCCGGGGTCGACCTGCTGGAGATCAATCTCGGCGGCAAAGCCGAACCCTACGAACGCAGCCTGATGCGCTTTTTCAAACGCCGAGCCAGCGAGTCGCGCCGATGAGGAAGAGCCTGCCAACAGTTGTCTTTTTGGTGCTTGGTTTCGGGATGGGATGTCTCGTGCTGCTCGGCATGCTGGTGTCCGCCGGCTGCGGCGGCTCCGGACTCGGTCCGTCCAAAGAAAGTGGCGAACTCAAGCCCTACGAAGCCAACGTCGTCGTCGAACCCGAAGAGGCGAATATCGGCGACCGGGTGAAGATCACCATCGAGACCTTGCACCCGCCCGGCAGCGAGGTGCTCAACGCGCGCCTGACCATCAACACCAACCTGTTTGTGTTCGACGGGGTGAACCCGCGGATGACTTTTCCATTCAAGGGCAACCGGCTCACGCGGCAGAGTTTCGTCGCCACCAGCTTCGAACTCGGCGAGGTGCAGGCCGCGTCCGGACACGTCGTCTGCATCCACACCAACGCCCCGGACGAGTTCATTCCGGTGCCCTCGCAGGCGGTGTACTTTGTCAGTATTCTGAACGCCGCCGAGCAGAAACTCGACCTGCCCACCGGCGTGGTGGTGGCCGCCACCAGCGAGGTGTTCAGCGCGCGCCGCGAGTTCTTCCGCGAGACCGCCGAGACCCCTTGGGACCGTAGCACCAGTGTGATCCCGCGTTGGGCCTGGCCGCTGATCATGCTCGGCCTGCTGCTATTGTTGATCTGGCTATTGTGGCTCGCGTTCCGTTCGAAGACGGCCAAACCGCCGCCGCGCCGCGCGACCTTCACCGCGGTCCAACTCGCCCGCCTCGAACTGCGCGCGCTCAAGCAAACCCGCCACGCCGAGGAGGGCCGGGTCGAACCCTTCTACGTCGAACTATCCGGCATCGCACGTCGCTATCTCGAACGCCAGTTCCACCTCAACGCGCCCGAGCAAACCACCGAGGAATTCCTCCACGATCTCGCCCACGATGAACGGCTCGACGCCGACCAGAAAGATCTGCTCGGCCGCTTTCTCATCGAGAGCGATCTGGTCAAGTTCGCCCGCGCGACCCCGACCGTCGACAACATGAACGACGCCTTCGACGCCGCCGAACGTCTGGTTCTGGAAACCGAGACCAAGGCCGCCGGTTACGGCGAGCGCTTCGCCCCGGACTCGCTCACGCCGGCCGTCCCGGTCGACGGCCCGGGTCCGACCGCGCCGGCCCTGGCCGCGCACCGCGCCAAGGCGAACGCCACGACGCCGGAGGCCGACAAAAAGCTTTCAACATTTACGAAGACGACGAGCCAGACGAAGAGCCAGACTCCGGAGGCATCTCCACCCGCATCACCCGCATCTCCCCCGTCACCCCCGTCACCCCCGTCAGCTCCGTCACCCCCGTCAGCTCCGCCACCCCCGCCGAAGCCGCCGACCAAGGCCCAAGTCAAGAAGAAGACCAAGAAGAAGTCGAAAGGAGGCGCGTCATGATCATGCCCGAACTCGGTTCGATCATGCTCGGCTGGATGAAACTCACGTGGATGTATCCCTGGATGTTTCTGTTCGGGCTACTGATTCCGTTCATCCTCTGGTTCCGCTATTGGTGGCGCGGCCGCCGCTTCCACATTCCTTTTTCCAACGGGGCTGATCTTGATGGCCTGCCGCGCGGTTTGCGCGCGATCTGCTGGCCGATCCTGCCGCTGTTGTTCGGACTCGGTTTGGCCGCGTTGATCATCGCCATGGCACGTCCGCGCGAACAAAATTTTGAGGAAGGCACCGTTTCGCGTCAAGTCATCGACATCGCCATCGTCATTGATGTCTCCACCTCCATGCAGGCGCTCGACTTCTCCGACCGCAACAAGCGGCGCAACCGTCTGGACGCGGCCCGCGAGGTGGTCGACCGCTTCATCGCCGAACGCCAAGACGACCGCATGTGCATCATCGCGTTTGCGGGCGTGCCGTACACCTTGTCGCCGCTCACTCTCGACAACGCCTGGCTGCGCGCGCAACTCAATCGACTTAAAATCGGCTTCCTGCGGGAAGACGGCACCGCCATTGGTTCGGCCCTCGGCACCGCCGTCGCCCGGCTCGAACGCTCCGAGGCCGTGTCCAAAGTGGTTATCCTGCTCACCGACGGCATCAACAACGCCGGACTGGTCACGCCCGAAGACGCGGCGCTGCTCGCCAAGGCGCGCGACATCACCGTGTATACGGTCGGCGCCGGACGATCGGGGCCAGTGCCGATGCCGACCCGGTTCGGCGGCGTGCAAAACGTCAACGCGGCACCGGTCGACGATCCGATGTTGCAGAATATCGCCGACCAAACCGGCGGCAAATATTTCCGTGCCCAGAACTTCGAAGAGCTCAAGAACGTCTACCAGGCGATCGACCAACTCGAACGCACCGAGATCGAAGAGGACGACTACACCTCGTTCGAGGACCGTTCGATCTACTTCATCATTCCCGGCTTGCTGCTGCTTGCGCTCGAAGGATTTCTCGGCGGCACCTTTCTGCGGAGGCTCACCGAATGATCAACGAACCGACCCTCGAGTGGGTGCATCCGGAGTTTCTTTATCTGCTCTTCCTGCTGCCCGTTCTGTTTATCATTTTCTGGTTCTTCCGCGCCATGTCGCGCCGCGCCTTCACCAAACTCGCCGAGGAACCGACGCGCAAACTGCTGCTGCGCGGCTACCGTAAACGCCTGCCCGCCTGGCGCCACCTGCTCTGGCTGCTGGCCATCGCCGCCGCCATCGTCGCGCTCGCCCGGCCGCGTTGGGGCTACGAACTGGTCGAAGTGAAAAAGCGCGGCCTCGACATCCTCGTGGTCATCGACACCTCCACCAGCATGCTGGCCGAAGACCTGCGACCAAACCGGCTCGACAAGGCCAAGTTCGCGCTGCTCGACTTCAGCAAGATTCTCAAAGGCGACCGGATCGGCTTGGTCGCGTTCAGCGGTTCCTCGTTTTTGCAGTGCCCGCTGACCTCCGATTATCCGGCGTTCCGCATGACGCTTGGCGACCTCTATCCGGGTATCATCGGCAAGCAGGGGACCGACATCGGCGGCGCGATCGACACGGCCATCGAGAAGTTCGACGCGGACGTGGAAGGCGAGAACAACGTCAAAGTCATCATCCTGATCACCGACGGCGAAGACCACGAAAACAAAATGGCCGATGTCGCTGCCAAGCTGGTCGAACACGACATCACCTTGTTCGCGGTTGGCGCCGCCACCGAGGAAGGCGGGTTCATCCCGATCCGCGGCAAAGGCAACAAGACCGAACTGCTGAAAAGCAACGGCCAAGTCATCAAGTCGGTGCTCAACGAAGGCCCGCTGATCGAACTAGCAACCATCACCCAGGGCTTTTACATCCGTGCGAGTTCGGTCGATTTCGGACTCGAGACGATCCTCACCCAAGGCATCTCAAAACTCGGGAAAAATGAGGGAAAAGCGACCACGATTCCGTTCTACCAAGAACGATACGGCTGGTTTCTTGCACTTGGCCTCTTGATCCTCGCCGTCGAAAGTTTACTCGGACATCATCAAAGAACGTGAAACGCACCTGAAACGAGCATGAAACGGATGAATAAAGCGCCTGCAGAAACTGGCAAGCTCTTGCCATGGAGTGGCAAGACCCTGCCATACTATGGCAAGACTCTGCCATATTGTTTGCATGAACGTTCCTGCCACCAACCCCCGTTGAACAGACCATGAACCCTTTGAAATTTGAGATTCTAAATTTGAAATCGTCCGGGTTCTTCGTGCCGCTGGCGCTGGTCGTGTTCGGTTTATCCTTTCTCGCGCCTGCCTTCGCCGAGGAAGACCCCGGGTTTAGGGCCTGGGAAAAAGGGGAGTTCAAAGCGGCGGTCGATTATTACACTGGACTTGCGACCAACGCGGGCGTCGTGGGCGAGGTTGCCAGTTTCAACGCCGGCAGCACCCTGTTCCATCTTGAGGAGCACACCAACGCCACCAGCTTTCTCAAACAGTCGGCCGAGAGCAGCATCAACACCGAACTCATCCAAGACAGCTACTTCAACATGGGCATGGTTGATTTTGATCAGGCGCAGATTTTGGAGGCGGAAGCCAAGAACCAGAATTACGACAAAGCCATCGAGGCGAACGAGTCCGCGATCCGCAATTTCCAGCAAGCCTTGGTCGCGTCTACCGCGCCGCCGCGCGAGATCAAAGCCAGCCTCGAACTCGCCAACCGAAACCTGCGCCGTTTGCAAAACAACGGTGGTGGTGGTGGCGGTGGTAGCAGCGACAACCAAGATGAAGACCAGGGCCAAAACCAGGACCAGCAACAGCAGGACCAGCAAGAGCAGGATCAGAACGAGGACCAAGACGAGCAGGACAAAGACGAGCAAGACGAGGACGAGCAAGATCAGGATGAGCAAGACGAGGACGAGCAAGATCAAGACGAGCAGGACCAAGAACAGGATAAGGGAGACGATCAGGAACAGGACCAAGGCGACGAGAAAGATAAAGACGACGAGAACGGCGACGACGAGGACGGCGAGGACAAGGACAAGGATCAAGGCGACCAGGAAGACAAGGCCAACGAGCAGAACCGTGGCGAGGACGAAGGCGACGACGAGGACGACGACAACGCCGACGACGAGAAAGAGAAGGACGACAACGATTCGAAAGACCCCGACAACGACAAGCCAGAAGACCCCAAAGACGGCGAAGGCAACGAGCAACCGCAGGGCAATAAAGATGGCGAGACCGACGGTCAGGAACAGAACTCCGACAAAGACAACGATTCCCCGCCCGAGACCCGCGACAACGACGGCGAGTCGGGCGACGACCAAGGCGACAACGGCCAACAACCGCAACTAAGCAAGGAGGAAGGCGAGGAAGGCGAAGGGCGTGGCCAAGCTTCGAGGGCGATGCACGACGAAGATGAGGAAGAGAAAGAGAGCGAGGGGTCAGGCCAAGTTCCCGTGCCGATGAACGACGACGAAGAGGAAAGTATGGAGGAAAACGACGTGCAAATGATGCTGCAAATGCTGCGCAACGAGGAGAAAGAGGCGCGCGACAGCAAGCCGATCGTCTACGGCCAACTCATTCAGCCGGAGAAAAACTGGTGAACGGATTTCGCAGCACATTTCTATTTCTGGCGGGTATCCTGCTCGCTGGCTTGATCGTCCTGCCGGCGGCGGCGCAAACCGCCACGGTGAAGTTCGATCCGAACCCCTTGGTCAAAGGCAAGACCGGCCAGCTGGTGCTCACGGTCACCGACACCGGCGCGGTGGCCGAACCGCGCCTCTCCCTGCCGGCCGGCCTCACCTTGCAGGGCGCCCGGCCGAACGTGACCCGGGTGAACATCAACGGACGCCAATCGCAACGCATGGAATGGAGCGTCATCGGCACCGCCGCCGGCAACTACACGGTCCAGTTTCCGGAAGTTCAGGGTCGGATGAAGATCAAGCCGCCGCCAGCCTCGGTGGTCGTCAAAGACATCAAGGACATGCCGAAGAACCGTTACGGCGCGGTCGACGGCGAGGATGTGTTCGCCACCATCGAAATGGCCAGCACCAATCTGTATCGCCGGCAAGTGGTCAACGCCACCATCAAAGTGTACGTGCGTAATGGCAGTTCGGAAGACATCTCCCTCGATATTCCCAAAACGTTGTCGTCCGAGCGCAACTTGCGCGAGAAGGACCGCAAGGCCGAGCAAATCGGCTCGAGCCGCTATTGGATGACTTCTTACCAGTTCCGCACCTGGCCGAACACCACCGGAAAAATTGCCGTTCAGCCGACCTTGAACCTGGCCATTCGTAAAGTGCAGGACCGCTTCGGCTTCACCGCGCGGGTTCGGCGCGTGAGCATCAAGCCGGTGAAGCCGGTAATCATCAACGTGCAGAAATTTCCGAGCAAGAACCGGCCCGCGAGTTTCAGCGAGGCGGTGGGCGAGTTCGAATTTACCGCCACGGCGCGTCCGGCGATTTGCAAAGTCGGGGACCCCATCACGCTGCGCTACGATGTAAACTCCGCCAACTCCGTGATGGGTCCGGTCCAGCCGCCGAAAATGGATGATCTCAAGGGCTTCAAAATTTATCCGCCGCGCCTTCAAGACAGCACCCCGGGCACTTCCGGCGTCGGCGGCCGCAAAGTCTACGAGCAGGTCATCGAACCGACCTCGACCGACGTGAAGCAAGTGCCGGCGATCAAGTTCAGCTACTTCGACCCGCGGGTGGAGAAGTTTATCGAAATCACCAAAGGGCCGTTCACCCTGACCGTGAAGCCCTCGGACAAGCCTTTGCCCAAACCCGAAATCGATCCGGCCACGGCCGCCGCGGTCGCCGCCGCCGCTGCCGCCAAAGACCCGGAGCCCGAACCGCCAAGTCTCACCGAGGCCTTTCTCAACCAGCAGGAGCAAAAAGAGATCCAGAACCTTTATCCCGAACGCGAAGTGGGCCGCTGGAGCCGGACCGACAAGGTGCCGTTCTACTTGCAGACCAAAAACGTGGTCGCCTCCTTCCTGAAAAAGCCGCTCACGGTGTTTCCGTTTTTGACCGCGCAAGCGGTGCCCTTCCTGTTGTTCGGCTTGTGTTTTCTGGTCGCCCGGCGTCGCCGCAAGACCAAAGGCGATGTGGCGCGGGCGCGTCGCAAGCAGGCGCCGAAAGCGGCCCGCGGCGGCCTGTCGGTCGCGTCGCGTTCGAAAGAGCCGGGCGCGTTTTACGAAGGCGTGTGGCAGACGCTCACCGAATATTTCGGCAACCGCCTCAACCTGAGTCCGGGCGAAGTCGAGAGCGCGCGGGTGCAGCGCGCCTTCCCCGATCAAGCCGACGAAATCGCCTCGCTGTTTTCCGCGTCCGAAGCGGCGCGCTACGGACAGGCCTCCGACGCCAATACCAAACAAGATCTCAAGCGCCTCAAAGCCCTCATCCGCAGTTGCGAACGATCGACTCCAGTTTCATGAAACGACTTCTTTTTCTGTTGGTGATCTTGATTTCACCCGCGCTGCTGCTGTCGCCCGCGTTCGGGGATGGCCCGGATGTGACCTTTCAAAAGGGGCTGGATGCCTATGACGCGAAGGAGTTCGAGAAGGCGGTCGAGGTGTTTGAAGGCATTTTGGTGGGCGGCGACGTGTCGCCCGAAGTGTATCTCAACTTGGGCCACTCCTATTTTCAGACCGGCAAGCCCGGCATGGCCGCGCTCAACTACCGCCGCGCCGAACGGCTGCGCCCGAATGACCCCCAGATCCGTTCGAACTTGCGCAAAGCAATCGAGACGGGCCGCCGGCCTCTGCCGAAAGAGCACGTGATCGTCGACTTCATCCGCACGATCCCGCACACCATTTATATGTGGGTGATGTTCGCCGCGTTCTGGGTGATGATGCTGCTGTTCTGCATTTTCTGTTTTTCCCGCCCCGGCGCGGGCTGGTGGTTCAAAGTGGGCCTAGCTGGTCTGCTCGTCATCGCGGCCGGCGCCTACGGCGGCCATCTCACCGATCCGCAAAACTATCCGGACGAGGTCGTCGTGGTCGGCAAAAAAATCGACGCCAAGTTTTCACCGAACAAAGATGCCGACAAAGCCTTCGGCATGGGTCCGGGCGCGATCGCGCGTTCGATCCGCAAGCAGGACGGCAAACTCGAAATCGAGTCCGGCAACCAAAAAGGCTGGATCCCCGAGTCCGCGATTGAACGGGTCACCCTGCCGTCGCCGCCGGGAACCAGTTTGGCGGATTTGGTCCAGTCGCTTCTGATCAAGTTCAGGTAGCGTTCACCGATCTACTGTTTTCGCGTTCCCTTTTTATCCTTCATAGAGACGAAAATGCCAAGTTCATCCAAGCGCTTCATGTACCGTTCGAAGTCGCTCGGTTCGAAGCAGCAGAACACGATGAGGTTGGGTTGTTGGTTTTGCTTTTGCCACGCGATCGCCGTTCGAAGCGCAATATGGCATGCTTCCGTTTGAGGGAAGCGGTAGGCACCAGTTGAAATACATGGAAAGGCGATCGAGTCGAGTTCATGGTCGTTTGCGAGCTGGAGCGCGGCGCGATAAGTGTTCGCCAGGGTTTTGGATTCCCCTTGGCCGCCATCGCGGAAGATCGGCCCAACCGCGTGTATGACGTACCTGGAGACAAGATCAAATCCGGGTGTGATGCGCGCTTCACCTGAGGGGCAGGGTGCGAGTTCCCGCGAGGCTTCGACCAGTTTCGGTCCTGCCGCGGCATGGATCGCACCGTCCACCCCACCGCCGCCAAGAAGCGATTCGTTCGCGGCATTGACGATCGCGTCGACGCGGAGTCGGGTAATGTCACCTGCATGGAGTTGAATGTTTGGCATCAACGTTGGTGCTTCCGGACATGGGATGATGTTGGCAGTGCGGTGTCTTATCGCACCACGCCCAGCAACTCCATTCAAGCCCAGATTAGGAACACCAGAGCCTCGACGACCACCAGTTCAAGGAGTTCAAGGGAACGTTCACCGAAGCCTACGTCGCCCAGCACTTAACCGCGAACGATGTTCCGTTGTATTATTGGAGAAGTAAGAGTGGGGGCGCGGAACGAGTTTTCATGTTGTCAGCGGACGCGGAACCTCTTCCCCTCGAAGTGAAAGCCGGAGTGAATACCAAGAGCAAGAGTCTGCGCTCCTATGACGACCAATACGCGCCCCGCCTGCTGACTCGCAGCACGCTGCTGAACCTCAGATATGATGGGAAGATCCTGAACATTCCTCTCTATGCGATGCCGTTCTACGCCGAGATACTCGACCGCGTTCTGGTGTGAGGCGGTGGGGCTTACGCTTCGAACGTTTCGGCGAGCTGCAACCCAATCGCCGTAAGGGCGGCCGCATCCAAGGGTTCGGCAAACGGGATGTGTGCCAAGTGGGGGAGCTTGCCGCAGGTGATCAAGGTGGTGAGATTGTTCTCCTCGATGAAGGTCCACTCGCTGGGCTGGGTGTCGACGGTGACAAAGCCGGACACGGTCAAGCCGGCATCGCGCAGGACGTGAAGGGACAGCAGAGTGTGGTTCAAAGTGCCGAGGGCCGGCCGCGCGGCGAGCACGACGGGCAGGTCGAGTGCCACCATGAGGTCGAGCATCATTTCCTTGTCGTTCAGTGGCACGAGCACGCCGCCGGCGCCTTCGACCACGACCTGTTCGTAACGGGTTTGCAGGGAGGTGAAGGCGTCGGTGATGACATGGAGTTCGATCGGCTGGTTTGCGCGGGCCGCGGCGAGATGGGGCGAACACGGCGGGTCGTAGGCGTAGGGCAGCATCTCCGGCTCGAAGGTCTGGTCGAGGAGGGTGAGGGCGAAATCGAGATCGGGGGCGTTGCAGTGGCGGCCGGGTTCGCAACCGGTTTGCACCGGCTTCATCGGGGCGACGCGGTGGCCGCGGGTTTTGAGTCCGAGCGCGAGCGCGGTGGCGACGGAGGTTTTGCCGACGCCAGTGTCGGTTCCAGTAACGAAGAAGGACATAGGGCTTGTTTAGCGGAGTCGGCGGTGGAGATGGATTTTTTTGTAGTCGGGTTGCACATCAAAATGGCTGTGCAACAGCGGCAGATAGTCGGAGCGGTTGGGATCCCCACCATTAATGGATTCCACGCGCAACTTCGAACGCGGCTGGACATCGCGTTGGAGCAGGTGGTGCAGCACCCCGAGCGCTGCCGGCAGATCAGGATTTTCGGGCGCCAGTTCGATGTGTAGACGCTGCGCGTGATTCTCCGAACGTAGCACCAACTCGGTGCCGCGATAGACCAGATGATTGCCGGGCAGGCGGCGTGGCAAGTCGGGCGGCAGCGAGGCGTGGTGCAAGCCGAGCCCGCAGGGGCTGATCGGGTCGGCGGCGCACAACCAGAACACGCGTTCGGGTAAGGCGCGTTGAAAATGGCCGAGCGCGCGCGGCGTGACAAACTGCGGACCCGGAACGCCCTCGAAAAAGTAGCCGGTGGTCAGTTCCCCGGAGAACTCCATCAAGCGCAAGGAGCGAAAGATGTCCCGCCAACGGAACCCGGGGGCTTCGCGTTGCAGCAGTTCGCGGAACAGAATACCATAGCGGTCGAGCAAGATGCGGACGCGCTCGCGTGATTGCTCTTGCTGCTCCAGCAAGTCCGCAGCGGGTGGGAGGGGCAGTGGAAACCACGAACCCGTCGGCAAGGTCGAACCCGACCAACGCCGTCCGCCCGTCCGGCCGCCTGTCCGTCCGCCCGTACGCGGACGTCGGCCCCGTCGTGGCGGCGCGCTGTTGCCGGCCGCGGCAACCGAGGCGGCAGCGGAGCTGCCAGAGGTAGCGGCAGCGTTCGGCCCCTGACCGTGCTCGAACTTGTTGGCAACGCCGGCCCGAACCGGGGCGAAGCTGTCGGTGCTGAGTGTGCCCTGCCAGGCCTGCGTCCAAAGTTGCTCGCGGAGTTCGGCGAGGGTGCCGACGAAGTGGCGCTTTAAGGCGGCGAGATCGTAGCGCGCGTGCGGGTCGGGGAAGAGAGAGGCGAGTGCTGGCTGATTCTCTTCCACTTCTTTGTCTTCTTCAGGGCCGGCCTTCGTTGGCAGCAGGTCCAGTTCCGAACCGAAGCAGAAGGTCAGGCGTTTCTCGCCCGAACCCGCCCAGTGCATCGTGCCCTCGCGGAGGACCGCGTCGAGTTGCATACCCGTGTAATTTGGCACGCGGGCGGGCAGGAGTTCGCGTTCCCAGATGGCGGCGGGCGCGCCGAGGCAGGCGAGGCGTTCCAGCGCGTCGCGCAACCCGTCCATCCCGGACTCGGGGTCGTGCAGGTTTTGCCAGGCGGCGAGGAAGGGCGTGAGTTCGGCGAGCGGTCGCGGCTGAATCTGCGGACGCGCCCGCGCGCGGGTCATCCGCAACAAAATTTCATAAGTCGCCCGGTCGCAGATCTGCTCCGCACCTGGTTCGGCATCGTCGGTAAGCTCGCCGCGAACCAGATCCGCCGGCAGTTCCGCATCGGAAATTCCGAGCGTTTGCCGAACGTGGTCGACCGGTACCGGACCGTAAAACGACAACCACTCGGCCAACAAGGCGGTCTTCTTCGCGAGCAACTCCGCGGCCGCGTCGTCGTCCGGCCCTTGCGCATCAAGCGCCGGATCCGCCGCTGCCGGATTCACGCTCAGGGCGGAGAGATCCAACTCGCGGGCGTGGACCAGCGGTCGCGCCTCCCTGCCGGGCAATCCATCGATCCGGCAGAGTTTCGGCTCCGCTTGCGCCAGCAATGCCGTTTTTTCATCCGGATCAAGCTCGATGGATTCTACCAGGCGATCGAACTCGGCCACTGGCATCAGCACCCGTTCGCGAACCCAATCGACCAGTTCGGGCGCGGTCTCCGGCGCGTAACCGGGGGTGAGCCGTTGCCGTTTTTGTTCGAACTCGTCCGCCACCGTGCGCGGGATCCGCGGTCGCATGGTCGGGTCGTCAGTGAGTTCGCGAATCAGCTCGTCGGACAACAAACTCTTCGACCCCGGCCCCGCGCCGGACATGGCGCTGTCGTCCATGTACATATGCAGATTCACCTGCCGCCAGGCGTCGGCGGCGGCGAACGGCGAGGCGCGGTAGGTCTTGCAGGTCGACCAACCGATCGCGCCGGACTGCAGTTCGGCGAGCAGCTGTTTTAGGTGTTCGAGATCGAAGCCGTCGCGCAAGCAACTCCGCCACGCCTCGAGCAGCACCGGGAATTCGTTGGTCTGCCGCACCGCCTCGAGCAGCTTCTGCGACTTCAGCCGCGACATCCACAAGGGCAGGCGTTCGCCAACGCGGCGCTTCGGCAGCATCAGGGAAATCCCCGCCGCCTCGCGGAAGCGCGCGCCGAAAAATCCCGAGGCTTCGAGCCGTTCGCGCAGCAAGGTTTCGATCTCGTCCGGCCGAACCAAGTTCAGTAACTCCTCCGCGCGGAAGTCCTCCTCTTGCACCAGCGTGATCGAATAATTGCTCGTGTAGGTGCGCAACTCCTGGCCGCAGTGCCGTTTCCACGCCGCCTCCAGCGCCAGCGCGAAGGGTTCGTTGACTTCGCCGCCCCAGCCGGTGTGCAGCACCAGTTCGTTGCCGGCCGAGCCATCGGGTCCGGACTCAATGTGTTCGACGACTACGTGATGTCGATGGGGCAGGGCTGTGCCGGTGTGTTCGCGTTGGGCAAGCAACCAGTCCCGCAGCGCCTCGCGCGCGGGTTCGTCGAGGTGGATTTGCTCCTCCCAGAACGCCTCGTCTTTCAGGCGGGTGTCTGCTTGTTCGAGAAAGTTCAGGACGCGTTCGGCAAAGTGGAAATCACGGTGCATCCCGTCCGAACGCCAGAAGGGTGGGGCGGCCTTGGCGTTGCTGCCGGGGATCACGTAGACATCGTCGTGGGTGATCCGCTGGATCCGCCAGTTCTGCGTGCCGAAGGAAAAGGTCTGGCCGACGCGCGCCTCCCAGACGAACTCCTCGTCGAGTTCGCCGATGCGCGCGCCGCTGTCTTGATGGCGCATTTTATAATAGCCGCGGTCGGGAATCACGCCGCCGGACGAGTACAGGGTGAGCAACGCGCCGCGTCGGGCGATGGCGGTGTTGTCGAGTTTGTCGACGATGATGCGCGGGCTGAGTTCGCGGATACGCGTGTCGACATAACGCCCGGCGAGCATGTCTAGAACGCGGTCGAAGCTGTCGCGCGTGAGTTTCCGGAATGGATGCGAACGGCGGAAACTCGCGTAGAGTTCGTCGAGGTCCCAGACCTCGGTGCCGGTCATCGAAATGATGTGTTGGGCGAGCACGTCGAGCGGCATGTCGACCGGGGACGTGGGTTCGAGATCGCCGGCGAGAACCGCTGCGGTGAGCACCCCGGCTTCGAGAATGTCGCGCGGCCCGACCGGGAACAAGGTGCCGCGCGAGGTCTCGCCGACTTGGTGCCCGGCGCGTCCGAGACGTTGGGTGGCGGCGGCGATGCCGGGCGGCGATTGCACCAACACCACCTCGTCGAGGCTGCCGATGTCGATGCCGAGTTCGAGCGAGGAGGTGGCGATGATGGCGGGCAGGTCGCCGGCTTTCATGCGGTGTTCGACCGTGGTGCGGATCTCGCGCGACAGCGAACCGTGGTGGGCGAAGGCGAGCGGTTCGAGTTCGTCTTGGTTGACCAGAAAGGTGAGCTTCTCGCAGATGCGCCGCGAGTTGACGAAGAACAGCGTCGATTGGTTGCGGTCGATGATATCGCGCATTTCTTCGACAATCGGCAGCCAGAACGCATCGGTCTGCCGCGGCTGATCCGGATCCTCCACTTCGTCGTCGGGTTCGGGCGGAATGTAGCGGACGGTGAGGTCGTAGGATTTTTCATCGTTCGAGATCACGGTTTGGATCGGACGCGGTCGACCGTCGGCATGGAATCCGGCGACGAAGGCGGCGACGGTGTCGATGGGTCGCACCGTGGCGCTGAGCGCGATGCGTTGGAAGTCGCCGGAAAGCCGGACCAGTCGGTCGACGGCGGAGATCAAATGCACGCCGCGTTTGCTGCCGAACACCGCGTGGATTTCGTCGAGGATAACGGTGCGGATGCCGGTGAGCAAGGTCCGTCCCCCTTGCGAGGAGAGCAGCAAGTTCAGCGACTCCGGCGTGGTGATCAGGATGTCCGGCGGTTTGCGCAGCATGCGCCGCCGTTCGCTTTGCGGCGTGTCCCCCGAACGCGTGGCGACGCGGATTTGTGTGTCTGGAAAAAGTGGTTGTAGCGCGGCGAGCGGTTCGACGAGATTGCGTTGGATGTCGTTGTTCAGCGCCTTGAGGGGCGAGATGTAGAGCACGCGGGTTGGCGAGGACGCCTCGTCCGGGTCCCAGGCGCGAGTGAGGAGTTGGTTCAGCGCCCAAAGAAAGGCGGTCAGCGTTTTGCCCGAACCGGTCGGCGCGGTGACCAGCACATTCTCCCCGTTCGCGATCAGCGGCCAGGCCTGCGCCTGCGCGTCGGTCGGGCTGGGATAGGTTCGGTCAAACCAGTTTTGGATTTCGGGGGCGAACTGCATCGCCTCGGTTGTAATGTATGCAGGTGGTTCGCACAACCGTTTTGGTTCGGAGCAAGGGGCTTTACATCATGCAACCGGCCGATGCCACCAATCCTGAACGGGCCGGTGCGCCCAGCAGTCGGTTGTCGCAGTGGAGGTGGATGACCGACGGGTCGAAGTCGCGGACGACTTGTTGTAGCTCGCGGGCGCTGCGCCAGGAAAAGCCCGAACTCGAGCGGAGACTGCGGACCGCGTAATGGCACTGTTGGTTGATCATGCCGCCGAGGTCCGCGAACACGCAGACCATGGTGTCCCAGCGGTCGAGTCCGCCGCGTGGCGATGCCGTCGACGTAGCGTTGAGTGCCGCCAGTGTGGCCGTCCCAGAGGAGGTGGAGTACGCGGGGTTTGTGACTGGATGGCATCGTCGGTGGAGGTCCCTTGGCATTGCCGGCTGCCGCCGTTTTGGGCGCGTCAAGCGTGTTCGCCACCTCAGGCGTCGCGTGTTCGCGAGCCGTGGTTCCGCCAGAACCCTCCATGCGAGGCGGAGAAGCGGCTCGGGAGGCCCCTCGCCCTCCAGGCGGGTTGTTTCAAAGGCGAGGCGGAGAAGCGGCTCGGGAGGCCCCTCGCCCTCCAGGTTTTGAATACTAGTTTTTTGGGTTTATGGGACGGGTTGTTTCAAAGACGAGGCGGAGAAGCGGCTCGGGAGGCCCCTCGCCCTCCAGGTTTTGAATACT
>Ga0114956_1002142_pt1 | contig 15610 bp, 16 predicted proteins | sample MaitaG_FD_87304 | JGI IMG/M metagenome (GOLD analysis project Ga0114956, IMG submission 87304) | Marine algal microbial communities from Maine, USA - Maine_Asex2 metaG | ecosystem: Host-associated > Algae > Red algae > Unclassified | place: Maine, USA | collected 2015-01-05 | reverse complement strand
TCGGAGCGATGCCGCATTACCCACAGCTGCTCGCTTGGATTACCGCCGAGGTTGCGGGTCTGACCGATGGGCAGCTCGACTTTGACGACCTGCATCCCGATCGGGAGTGGATGTGGTGGTCCATCCGCCGGCAGGTTTCACATATCGGCTGGGACTCATTGGTGTTGCCCTACCGTCGCTGTGACGAGTTGCTCTGGCCCGATGGTGAACGGCCGAACCCGATCGATTGGGACGCCCACCGGATGGGTCCGCAGAACAGGTGGGATCGCGTACTCGACGAGGACCGCTTCTGGGCGATGCCCGATCTTCTGGCAAAGGTTGAGCTTGGGCTGTCGTGGCTGGAACGAGTCGTCACCGAGCAGCCCATCGAGACACTTCGCGCGACAACCACGAGCGTGTGGGCCACCCACTTTTGGGCGTACGTGATCACGACGCTGCCGCGTGGCGCCGCCCCCGATCCCGACAAGGAAGGGTCGATCATCTACGACCTCGAAGGATCGCTATGGATGGTGTACTACGAGATGCTCAGCCACATCCGAACGATCCAGCGGTTGAAGATCGCGCAAGGTCTTGATCTTGCGACCGAGCTGCCTCGGGTCGGTTACCTGCGCCTGCCCGAGTACTGGGGCGACACCGACGCGAACGGCCCGCCGCTGACTGCGGTATAGCGGTGTAGCTGTTAGAGGTTGCCGCCGAGCAATGACCGGACGAGTTCGACCGCCGCCGCGGGTGCCTTCTCGGGGGAGCCCGCATCGGTTGGCGGTTGCGGGTCGTACTCGATCACCAACTGCGTGATCTCGGCGGCTTCGATTCCCTGCAGCTCAGCGAGCAGCGTGAGCCCCATATCGATGCCCGAACTCACACCGGCCGATGTGGCGATGCGCCGTTCAGGATGTAGCACGACGCGCTCCAAGGTTGGCTCGGCGCCGAAGTCCCGAAGCGTGTCGAGGGCGGCCCAGTGGCTCGTTGCAGTCAGTCCGTCGAGCAAACCCGCCGAGCCGAGCAGCAGTGATCCGGTGCAGACCGAGGTCGTCCATGTCGTCGTTGGGTGTACGGCACGAAGCCATTCGACAACCGGCCCGTCGAAGTGCGCTGAGGTATGCATGCCGCCGGGCACCACAACGATGTCGGGCGACGGCAAAGCGTCGAACGTTGTGTTGGCCGTGATCGAGGTCGTTCTCGTGTGATCGGCGACCGGACCCTCGGCCTCGGCTACCCACACGACTTCCATGCCGAGAGCGGTGCTCAACACTTGGAACGGTCCAACGATGTCGAGCATCGTGTATTCGTCATAGAGCACACACGCAACCTGCATCAGCCGATCTTGCCACGAACCTAGCCTGGTGCCGCCGTCGGGTCGGGCCGACCGGGGGCGACCGTAGGATTGCTCGGTGCCATCTTCTGAGACGCTCGTAGTTGGACAGTTCGTCCACGGCGCGATTTCCGTGGTCGGCCGAGCCGGCTTACATGTCGACTTTCAGCGTCATCAGGGTTTCGTGCCGGCCAGCAGTTCCGGTGCACTTGATCCGGCGAACCTCGCCGCGCACTTCGCCGTCCTCGACGAAGTTGACGCCCAAATCATCGCGTTGGCCGACGCCACCGGCCGCGTGCGTCTGAGCCTTATCGGCGCCCCACCGCAGGTCTCGCCTGAGCCGGGTCAAGGTCAAGCGTTGCGGCTACCTCCGCCCCGAGCGCTTCCTGGTGTTCGGCCCGGTGAAGGTGTTCCGTTCTGGGAGCTCTACATGCGCCGCCGCTCAACCCGCAGCTGGTCCAACCGCGAGCGCTAGCCGGGCGCCACGCGCTCACGGAGGACAAGGCGGTCGGCAATACTTGGCTGCATGGACGAAGCGACGTTCCGCGCCGAGGTAGTTAAGTTTCTGGACCGCTCGAAGGGTGCCGGCACTGCGTGCGCCGAGTTCGGCACGATCATGCCACCCGACGTCTTCGATGCTGCCCGAGCGTGGCAGCGGCACCTCTTCACGCACGGTTTCGCCGGCATCGATTGGCCGACCGAGTTCGGTGGTCGGGGCCTCAGCACCGCACACGCGTCGATCTGGTTCGAAGAATGCGCCCGCGCCGCGATCGCCCCGTACATGAACTTCCAGGGTTTCGTTCTCGCCGGCCCGGCGATCCGCCGCTTCGGCACACCTGAGCAACAAGGCAAGTTCCTGCGAGCGACGCTCGCGGCCGACACGGTTTGGTGTCAGCTGTTCAGTGAACCCGGCTCGGGCTCGGACCTCGTCAGCTTGACCACCCGAGCCGAACGAAGCGCGGATGGCTGGACGATCAACGGCCAGAAAGTGTGGTCATCGACCGCGCACCTCGCCGACTTCGGCATCCTGCTCGCCCGCACGAATCCGGAGAACCCCGGCCACGGTGGTATCTCGTTCTTTCTGATCGACATGCGTCAACCCGGCATCGACATCCGTCCGATCAAACAGATGACGGGTGATCACGAGTTCTGCGAAGTGTTCCTGACTGACGCCCACGTTCCCGCCGCCATGCTGCTCGGTGAGCTCCATGGCGGCTGGTCGGTCGCGACCGCAGTACTGGCCGACGAACGGGCCGAGGTTGGAGCGAAGGGCGTGGTGCTCGAACGGCGACTTGGCGAGCTTGCTCAGACGGTGCAAGGCGCTGGCGACGTTGAACGAGACGCGACGATGGATCAACTCGTCCGCGGGCACGCCCTGAACCGGATGTTGCGTCGCGTCGTCGGCGAACCAGCGGTTGGCCCGCTGTCGAAGCTGGCGCTGACCGAACAAACGAGCGCGCTGGTGAACGCTCGGGTCGACCGGCTCGGACCGGGCGGCATGTTGAGCGGCCCCGACGCCGATGCCTTCCTCTATGCGCCTGGAATGCGCGTCGCCGGCGGCACGAGCGAGATCCAACGAAACCTGGTTGCCGAACGTCTGCTCGGGCTACCGCGCGAACCAAGAGCGGCTCGTTAGCCGAACGCGATCTCCGCCGTCGGCAGAACGGACGTGGCGTAATCGGGGTGAGCCTGCGACGCCCAAATCGAATTCGTGTGGGCGATCAGTTCGGCACCCGTCGGCAACCCCACCGGTGATTCGGCGTCGGTGGTATGGCCGTCGGCAACGAGCACGGTGTCGTAGCCCCGGACGAGCGCCGAGTGCAGCGTCCATCGAACGCAGAAGTCGGTCTGCGCACCGGCCACAACGAGCCGACCGACATGTCGGTCGGCCAGCTGCTGTTCGAGGTCGGTTGACTCGAACGCATCGCGAACATTCTTTCGGACGATCGGCTCGGTCGCCGCGGGGACGAGTTCGGGCACGATCTGCCAGCCTTCGGTGTCGACGGGCAGACCGGCATCGTCGTGCTGCACCCAGATCACGGGAACCGCGCTCACGCGAGCGCTCTCGACGAGGGTGCCGATATTAGCGACGACAGCATCACGCTCATGGGCCGTCGCAACGACCAGGTTCTGCACGTCGATCACGAGAAGAGCGGTCTCGGAACGTGCCGCTGATGGAGCCATGCGATCCACGGTAGTCCGGCTCCGCGACTCGGGATCTGCCCACCGTTGGGGCCACCGTTCCAGCACCTGCAGAATGGTTCGTTGGATGAGCCACCTGGGTAGTGCCACGCGGTAGCGTCTCGATCGCCGAATCAGTTTCCGGTGCTGAAGGCATGCGAACCCGAGAGGACCCAGTGACCACAACCGAGCCCGGGCTCCAACCCGCAGATCTCGAAACTGCCGAAGCGACGATCGACCTACGGACCTCGATCGTCACCGAACTCAAGCGCCGCCACCCGGCCGCCCAACATGACCGACTCCTGCGCATCGCGACGGACGCGATCGAAGACTTCTCCGACGCTCGGGTATTGAACTTTGTGCCGGTGCTTGCTCGCCGTCGGGCCCTGGACCTGGCAAAGGCTCAGGACGCCACTGATTTCGACGACGAACGAGACCTCGCTACCAGTAGCTGACGGCGCCTTCGTACATCGCGGTCAGTACCTCGCGGTCGATGTCGGTCGGTGCGTTGTCGAGCAATCGACGCTGGGGGAGAGAGCCATCGACGAGGGCAGGAATATCGCTGGCGTCGTAACCTACGCCGCTGAGGCCGTTCGGCATGTCGGTTGCCCGCATCAGCTGAATGATCTGCTCGGCGAGAACGTCACCGGCGTCGTCAAGACCGGCATCAGCGACATCGGCACCGATCCAGCCTGCGCCCTCGATGTGCCGTTCCGGACTGCCGGGGGCCGTCATGCGGAACACCGATGGCGAGTTCACGATGACCGACATGCCGTGGGGCACCATTGGTTCTCCCTGCGGATAGCCATCGGGCTGGAACTCTTTGACCAGGCCGGAAACCGAGTACGACATGCCGTGCGGCGCGTGGCAGCCGGCGTTGCCAAACGCGATGCCGGCGAGCGTTGCGGCCCACATGAGCTGATGGCGCGCCTCGGTGTCGGACGCGTCATGGACGCCCCGCACCAGGAACTCGCCGATGAGGCGCAGTGCTTCGCCGCAGCCCAGATCGCTCCACGGGTTCGCACCTTGGCTGGACGGCCGCAGCGATGGCGACGACGGCGCAGGCCGTTGGGTATAGGGCCGAGCCGTGTAGGACTCGAGCGCGTGGCTTAGAACATCGAACGCACTTGCTGCCACGACGTTGGCGGGCAGGCTCGCGGTGCAGTTCGGATCAATGAGGGCACGCGTTGGCCGGAGCAACTTCGACGCGATGCCGGTTTTCGCTCGCATCTCGAGCAAGTCGAAGACGGCGATGCCCGTGCACTCGCTCCCGGTTCCCGACGTGGTAGGACAAGCGATGTGGGGCTTCAGTGGTCCGGGTACAGGTGCCCCCGCGCCGATCGGCGCGTTGACGTAGTGCAGGAAGTCGGCCGGGTGGGTCGAGTACAGGTTGGCTGCCTTCGTCGTATCGATGACCGAGCCCCCACCGACCGAGATGAAGCCATCGACCTTCGCGTCCAGCGCGAACTTTGTTCCCGCCTCGAACGACTCGTCGGTCGGCTCGACTCGCACGTTGTCGTAGAGGGCGACGTCGACGCCCGCGGCTTTGAGCGACTCTTGCACCGTCACGACATGGGGAGTTGACACCAAGACGTCGTCGGTGAAGAGACCGATGCGCGACATGCCGAGACTGCGCGCGATGTCGCCCGCTTCGCGAAGGCAGCCAGCACCGAAGGTGACATTGGATGCATCGACCGAGAAGGCTTCGTCGCCGCCTTCAACCCCGTGTCCGTAGTGACCACACGCCATCTTCATGTCCCCATTTCGTTGGTTCGAATACGTCGCGCCTGGCACCCGGTCCAAAGGATTACTACCCGCGCGGCGACTCGGTGTTAGGGTCTCTAACCTAACAGTGAGTACACGAAACTGCGGAACTCGCAGTTGAAATGACTCTCTTTGAGCTAGGGGGAAATTGAATTATGACCGCGACTACGACGACCCATCACGGGTCATGGTCCCGGCTACTTCGCATCGTGGCGGCCTTGATGGCGCTGGCGATGTTCGTGAGTAGCTGTACCGGTGACGGCAATACCGCCACCACAACCGAAGGGGCAACCGACGAGGCAACCGACAGCGGTTCCTCCGATAGCGATTCGTCCAGCTCGTCCGCTGACGACAGCGACACGGCTGAGAGTTCCTCCGACGATGACGACACCGACGATGTCGAACTTGTGCAGTCCGGCGAGGTCTTCGAGTTTCAAGTCCAGACCGGCGTGCCAGCCACTTCGGTGTATCACGACCTGATCGTCACCTGGGGTGAGCGGATCGACGTCATGTCGGCGGGCCGACTCAAGGCCGACGTCGTGCCATCCGGTGGTGTTGTCGGCGCCCTCGAGATCCTCGATGCCGTCAACGACAACATTGTGCCAGTCGGCTTCGCCTGGTCGAACTACTGGAACGGAAAGAACAAGGCGGCCGCCCTGTTCAGCAACCCACCAGCTGGCTCCACCGGCATGGACCAGTCGACGTCGCTCGCCTGGATGTATGACGGTGGCGGCCTCGACCTCTACGCCGAGCTCTACCAGAGCGAAATCGGTGTCGACGTCATTCCCCTCCCAATCGCCCCCATGGGCCCGGACCCCTTCGGTTGGTTCAACGAGGTCATCACGAGCGTCGACGACGTCAAGGGCCTGAAGTACCGGAGCCCTCCAGGACTTCCCGGCGACTCGTTCAACGAACTCGGCATGGAAGCCATTGCAATGCCCGGTTCAGAAATCATCCCCGCCGCCAACAGCGGCCTGATCGAAGGCGCCGAGTGGATTTCGCCGTCCGATGACACCGCTCTTGGTTTCCAGGACGTCTGGGACAACTACTACCTCCAGGGCATCCACCAGTCGACCGACATTGGCGAACTCCTGCTCAATAAGTCCTGGTTCGAAGACCTTCCTGCTGATCTCCAGATGATCATCAAGGTTGCGGCGCAGGCCACGATCGTCGACAGCCAGAACTTGTCGATTACGCAGAACGCCAAGGCGGTCTCCGATCTCCAAGACCAGGGCATCAAGATCTGGAACACGCCGGAAGAGTTCTACCCGGCCTTCATCGAGGCATGGAACACGGTCGCCGATGGCCTTGAGTCCGAGGACCCATTCTTCAAGAAGGTCCGCGACTCGCAGCGTGAATACGCCGAGGCCGTCATGCCCTACCGCCTGACGATCACCGAGCTCTACCAGACCATCGGTGAGACGTACTACCCGGAGAAGGTCGGCTCAGACCCGGCCGGATGAGCAATCTCGAAACTGAGATTGCCGCGCAATATGGCGTCACGGTTGATGAGAAAGAAGCAGGCATAGACGAACCCTGGAACACCGACCGGGGCGGCATTGACGCAATCAATGCCGTCTCGGAGTGGTCCGGGCAGATCGTTGCCTGGTTGTGCCTGGGACTCGTGTTCACGTTTGTGGCCGACGTCCTTTTCCGAAAGTTCGCGAGCTCAATCGGGTGGGCGAACGATCTTGGGTACTTCCTGTATTCGATTCACTTCATCATCGGCGCCGCGTTCACGTTGAAGCGCAATGGCCACATTCGAACCGACTTCGTGTATCGCAACTGGGGCGCAAAGCGCCAGGGCCTTACCGACGCCATCGTGTACGGATTCCTCTTCATCCCTGCGCTCGCCGTTGCGTTGTGGATCGCGACCGAGAAGGGCTGGAAGTCATTCCAGCTCCGCGAAGAGGTGATAACCAGCAACAGTGGTTTGCCGTTGTGGGTGTTGAAGGTGGTGCTGCCCATCGGGCTGTTGCTGTGGCTTCTGCAGTCGATCTCTGAGCTTGTCAAGTCAGTACGCGTGGCAAGGAGCGGCGAATGGCAGTAGGTGCCGTCATCCTGACCGAGTTCCTCGGCATTCCTGAGGAGTGGCTCGGCATCATCATGCTGCTGTTCCTGTTCCTCGCGATCGTCGTCGGCTTTCCGATCGCCCAGACCTTGCTCGTCATGAGCTTCGCGTTCGGCTTCATCGGCTTCGGCAGCACCGCATTCAACCTGTTCACGTCCAAGACCTACGAGGTCATGACCGATGTGACGTTGGCGGCGGTGCCGCTCTTCCTGCTCATGGGCTACGTGCTCGAGCAAGCGGGGTTGATGGATCGATTATTCCGGGCGCTGCAGTTATCGCTGGCGAACCTCAAGGGTTCGCTGTATCTCGCGGTGATTGCGGCAGCCACGATCTTTGCAGCCGCCACCGGCATCGTCGGTGCGTCGGTGACCTTGATCGGCCTCATGGCCATTCCCTCTATGACCCGCAGCGGCTACGACACGAAGCTGTCGGCCGGTGCGATCACGGCGGGCGGCACGCTCGGCATTCTCATTCCGCCGAGCATCATGCTCGTCGTAATGGCTCCCGTCGTTGGCGTCAAGGTGCTCGATCTGTTCGCTGCGGCGATCATTCCGGGCTTGATGCTCAGTGGGCTCTACACCGGCTACGCGATGTTCCGTGCCTGGCGAGACCCATCACTTGGGCCACCGCTGCCGAAAGACGAACAAGCCGACAGCGTCGGCGAAGTCGTCAAGGAGATCGCGTTCGGTATCGTTCCGCCGCTCGTGCTCATCACGGCAACGCTCGGCTCGATCCTCGCGGGTTGGGCCACGCCGACCGAGGCGTCGGCTATGGGCGCCGCTGGTTCACTGCTGCTGGCCCTCCTCGGCGGCAAGATGAACCTGAAGATGCTCCATCGAAGCCTCGTGGCGACGTTGGAAACATCGAGCATGATCATGATTCTGATCGTGGCATCGAACTTCTTCGGGGCCGTGTTCTCACGGCTCGGAAGCGCAACTTATGTGGCCGACGGACTCACCAGTCTGTCGCTGCATTGGATCCTGATGCTCATCCTGATTCTGATCTTCATCTTCATTCTCGGCTGGCCGCTCGAATGGGTACCGATCGTTCTGATCTTCGTGCCGATCTTGTTGCCGGTTGTCATCGAGTTGGAAATCAACCTGGTGTGGTTCAGCATCTTGGTCGCAGTCACGTTGCAGACCGCATGGTTGTCTCCACCGGTCGCATTGTCGGCGTACTTCCTCAAGGGAGTCGCCCCGCACTGGGACCTCAAAGACATCTACGCAGGCATGTTCCAGTTCATGGGCCTGCAGCTGGTGGGCCTCGCGCTGGTGATTGCGTTCCCAATGCTGGCGCTCTGGTTACCAGACGTCATCAACAATTAGGCACCTTCGTCTAGACCAGCGCCTCGGCGCAGAGCAGAGAAGTTACGAACGGGCCCGCTTTGACAGATGGATGTCGAAGCGGGCCCGTATCGCGTCGTCGGCGGCTTCGTCGAGGTGGTCGGGCCAATGATCGGCGAGCGTTTCTGTTACATAGGTGTGGGCTCGGTCGGTTGCCGACGTTGCACCGGCATCGACCCAGTCGTCAGGGCTGAGTCGGTCGCCCACGCGCGGGTAGATGTACTCCGACTGCATCATTGAGAGTGTCTGATCGTTGCCAAGGAAATGCCCCGGGCCGTCAATGACCTGCTTGATGACATCGGCTGACAGCGTCTCGTGGGTCACTTCGATACCGCGGATCGTGCGGTTGATGGCACCGAGCATGTCGTTGTCGACGACCATCGCCTCGAGCGAGAAGCCGAGAATCGACGCGAGCATGCCGGCCGATTCATAGACCAGGTTCGCTCCCGCCTGCCCGGCGAGACCGACAGTCAGGGCCTTCTCGTGGCCAGCCTGCATGTCGGGGAGCTTTGAGTCCGTCATACCCGCCGCGACGCCGGACGGAAGGCCAAGCCAGTTTGCAAGTTGCGCCGCCGCCGCGTTCATGACCGCTTCTTCGCCGCTGCCACCGCTCATCGCTCCGGTGCGCAGATCGGACACGAACGGCCATAGGCCCATCACACACGGATGCCCGGGAACCATGAGGTTGATGTTGGTGAGCGCCGCGAGACATTCGGCGAGCGCCTGCGCGAGGGATCCGGCCAACGCCGCCGGCGACGTCGCTCCGGCCTGACCCGCCGATAGCAGGCACACCGGCATCCCGGCCCGGACCTGGGCCACCATGACCTCGGCTGACTCGGTGGCGTAGCGCAATGGCGGAACCACAAACGTGTTGTTCGCCAACATGAACGGTCGCTTCTTGAACTCGCCCGGCCCGCCCAGGATGTAGTCGAACATCTCGACCGAGTCGGTCACGGCCTGGGCATCGAAGTAGGCCGAACCAACGGGCTTCGTGGTACCGGCGATGATCGCATAGGCCGTGTTGATGTCGAGTTGGTACGGATCCTCCAACTCGCGGGCCACGACAGGGCGGACGAAGAAGTGGATGTGTTCCAACGTGTCGTACAGCCGGGAGATGTCGTACAGGTCAGCGAGGCTGCTGTGGCGGAAACGGCTCGTCTCGTGATCGAGCATGAGCACGGCGGCACCGCCAGTTCCGAAGTACACCTTGTCGGCCGAAACCTCGATGCTGTTGTCTTCGTCGAGTGCGTGCCACACGAACGCTTTGGCCGCGGTCTCGATCGCCCGCTCGACCAACGCACGGGGGTAACGAAGCCGGCCGTTGTCGTCGACGCGGCCGCCGGCCGCAGTCACGACGTCGATGAATTCGGGGATGGCAAGTCCCATGCCAACATCTTCGAGCAGCTGCAGGGCAGTCTCATACGTCGCCTGCAGGTCCGACTCGGTCAACGGTCGGTAGGCGCCACCAGCCAGACCGGGCGAGACCGCCCGCTCGGCGCGTGCGATGGGGGCCTGTCGTTTTGCAATGCGTCCGGCGCGCCCACCGGTGCGGCGGGCGCGGCGGCCTTCGGGTCTCGACGCCGAATCAGATCCAGCGTCGGTTTCTGCGTCCCCCAACGGTCCCTCGCTTTAGATCGAGCTGCCTGGACGATCGTCCAGGCAGCTCAAACAGTACCGCCGACGGTGCCGACCCGAACAGACCCGAACGCGTGTTACGAGTTGACCGCCAGCTCGTCGAGGTAGTCGGCGTACCGTTCGAGCGCGGCGGCGCGGCGGGTCGGGACGTGGTCGATCGAGGGATCAGCTGGGCGGTAACTCTTCAAGACGTGACGGGCAACGGTGACCTTGTGCACCTCGTCGGGACCGTCGTAGATACGGGCGGCGCGAGCAGCGCGGTACATGGCTTCGAGCGGCAGGTCGGTCGTGTAACCAAGCGAGCCGTGGATCTGGATCGCGCGGTCGATGACGTCGTGCAAGACCTTGGCGCCCCAGAACTTGATGACGCCAATCTCGAGACGGGCATCGCTGTAATGGCGGCCTTCGGCATGCAGCTGGTCCATCTTCCATGCGGCTTGCAGCGTGAGTAGCCGGGCGGCCTGGCGGTCGGCGTAGGACTGGGCGACCCAGTCCTGGATCATCTGTTTTTCGGCGAGGATCGAACCTTTCGTGTAGCGCGTGAGCGCTCGCTCACACAGCAGGTCGAAGGCTCGTTGTGACTGGCCGAGCCATCGCATCGCGTGGTGAATACGACCCGGGCCGAGACGTTTTTGGGCGAGTGCGAATCCCTGCCCGATGCCTTCGTCGCCACCAACAAGATTCGCCGCCGGAACCCGCACGTTGTCGTAGATGATCTCGGCGTGTCCACCCGGTTCGCCCGTCTTGTGATCTGGTTCGCCCATCGTTGGAACGTCACGCAGGATGTTCACGCCTTGCGTCTTGGTCGGTACGACGATCATCGAGAATGCGTTGTACGGCGATGCGTCTTCGTCGAGGTTGGTCTTCACCATCACGATGAGCACATCGGACACTGAGGCGTTCGACGAGAACCACTTGTGACCATTGACGACCCACTCGTCACCATCGCGTACCGCCTGGGTCGTGAGCAGCGTGGGGTCGGCGCCCGCTCCCGGTTCGGTCATCGAGAAACACGACCGGATCTGCCCTTCGAGCAGTGGCTCCATCCAGGTCTTTTTCTGATACTCGGTGCCGCCGACCGAGAGCAGCTCGGCGTTGCCCGAGTCGGGGGCGTTGTTGCCGAAGATGCGCGGCGCCAGCGGTGACTGGCCCAAGATCTCATGCATCAGACCGAGCTTCACCTGACCGAAGCCGCCGCCGCCCAGCTCCGGCGGCAGGTGCGACGCCCAAAGCTCTTGGTCACGCACTTGTTGCTTCAACGGCTCGGTGATGCGCGCGTACATCTTTCGACCTTCCTCGCTGCGAAACTCTGGAGCGAGTGTTTCGAGCGGGAAGATCTCTTCTTTCACGAACTCGCGCATCCACTGGAGCTTCGCTTCAAACTCTGGTTCGGTCTCAAAATCCCAGGCCATGTTGGTCCCCTTCGGCTTCGGTACTGCTGGTCGGTGTTGGGCTTACAAGTCTTCGGTGGCGGCGCGGGTGACGCCACTGAATGCGGGTGGCCGCTTCTCGACGAAACTGGCCACACCTTCTTTGAAATCAGCTCGTCGCAACGAGCGCGCCATGAGTGCGTTGGTATCGGACAATGCCTCGCTCAGCGACAGGTCATAATGCCCCCAAACCTGCTGCTTGATGACGGCCATCGACGTCGACGCGACGTTCGCAACAAGGTCCAGTGCGTACTCGCGGGTAGCCGACACGAGCTCGTCGGCTGGAACAACACGGTTGACGAAGCCCAATTCAAGCGCTTCTTCGGCGAGGAAGACCCGACCCGACATCAGCAAGTCGAGCGCGATTGACGGACCGACGAGGCGGGGGAGTACCCACGACACGCCGTGTTCGGCGACCAGGCCGCGACGTGAGAAAGCGGTGGTGAACTTTGCGCCTTCAGCGGCAAGGCGAAGATCGGCCATCGCGGCGTGGACGAGACCAAGCCCGGCACAGGCCCCGTTGATGGCCGCGATCACCGGTTTCGGCACGCCGGTCGCGTGGGTATGCGGTCGGTTTTCGACGATGCGTTCTTCGCCCGCGCCGCCGATGCCCTGCAACATGTCCATGTCGGCGCCGGCGCAGAAGCCGCGGCCCGCTCCGGTGACGATGATGACCTTGACGTCGGGATCATCAGCTGCTGCGTCGAGACAGTCGAAGTACTGCGTGCCCAACGGTCCGGTCCAGGCGTTGAGGCGGTCGGGCCGGTTCAGTGTGATGGTGGCGATTCCGTCGTCGACGTCGTAGAGCACGAGGTCAGCGGCTGCGTCCATTGTTTCCCCCTGAAAGAATCTGTCCGAACGCCTCGACATTACTTCTCTCTCGCCAACCCCTTGACCGGATCGCCGATGCCGTAGCGCGATCTACACTCGGTCGCAACGAAACGGGGGCCCAATGGACACGTACCGAGAGATTTCAGTTACGAAGATCAGTCCACACGTGGGCGCCATCATCGGTGGCGTCGATATCGCAGCCGGATTGACCGATGCGCAGTTCGCCGAGATCCGCTCGGCGTATGCCGACAACGGTGTCATCTTCTTTCGGGACCAAGATATTTCGCCCGACGATCACATCGCTTTCGCCAAACGGTGGGCCGACATCAACGTGAATCGGTTCTTTCCACATCTCGACAGTCATCCAACGATCGCCGAGGTTCGCAAGGAACCCGATGCCGTGCTGAATATCGGCACGTTGTGGCATACCGACCACTCCTACGACCAGATTCCAGCGATGGGTTCAATTCTGGTTGCCCGTGACGTACCGTCGATGGGCGGTGACACGCTCTTTGCCGGAATGGCCGCCGCGTGTGGTGCTTTGTCCGAGGGCCTTCGAGCCATGCTGGGCACGATGCGGGCCCATCATTCGAGCCGTCACGTCTTTGGCAACCAAGGCGACGCTGGCGTCGAGCCGGAGCAAATGAACAACGCCGATCTGGCCGTGCAGGACTCGCTGCATCCGGTGATCATCCGGCACCCCCTGTCGGGTCGCCCGACGTTGTACGTCAACTGCAACTTCACGACCCACTTCGACGGTTGGACGGTCGAGGAATCGAAGCCCTTGCTCGACTATCTCTACGAGCTCGCGAGCACACCGGAGCACACCTGCCGGTTCGAATGGGAGCCTGGGTCGATCGCGATCTGGGACAATCGGGCCGTGCATCATAAAGCCTTGAACGACTATCACGGCCAGCGTCGGGTGATGCATCGAATCACCCTCGAAGGCGTCCCGCTCGAGCCAGCGTTTGCTCGCTGAGACGGGTTCGGCGACCTGACCGAACTGTTTCCGAGGTGCACCCGATGGATGATGAACGCAAAACGTTCGAACGGCCCTTCGTGCGCAACCGCAGCAAACGCGAGGTCGAGTCGACGATCGCGCTGCCGACCGACCCGATGTCGTGCGTTGGCGGGGCGGTTATTCGACCCGCCTTGCCAACATCGACGCGCATGATCAAGTGGAGGTCAGGCTCGAAGGTCGGACGGGGGGCCGCGCAAGAGTGAAAAGACGCCGAGTGCGACAGCAGCCGCAAGGGCACCACACGGCGCGGTCATGGCGACGAGCCGAGCGAGACCCTCGGGGTCGGAACGCCCACCGATGGAGAAACTGAGGGCAACGGCAAGGAAGGCCCCGGCTCCCACGAAGCCGACGTAGTTGAGCACGCCTATCGGCCGTGCACCCATCAGGTTTCCGAGCATGCCGCCAACGACGATCGCCGGGAGACCGAACACGAGCAGGCCGCCCACGGCGCCAAACGCCAGGAGCCAAACCAGCTCGCGTAGATCTCTCGATGACGCAAAGAGGACATCGATAAGTGGGTAAAAGAGTGCGGCACCAGCGGTGACGCCCGCAAGCCCTGCCACTGCGCCGAAGGCAAAGAAATTCTGCGACGACCGCCAACCACTGAACACGGTGCCAAAGCTTCGGAGCTTGCCTGAACCGATGCTTTGCCTTCGGTTAGTCGAGGCCGCCCGTTGGAAGGGCCTCTAGCTGGTCTTGGTCATGACCGAAGAGCAGTTGACAGCCGTCTTCGTCGCGGAGGCGTTGGAGCTCACGCATCGAATCGAGCTGTTGATCGGCGTTGAAGCCCAGCTTCGGCACGGCCATCTCGGTCAGCATCGATTCGAAGTAGACGCAGTCGCCGGTGAGTACGACCGGCCCCGAGTCGAGCTCGATTCGTAACGCCTGATGACCGGGGGTGTGCCCGGCCGTTGGGACACACACGATGCGGCCATCGCCGAACACGTCGTGGTGACCCGTGACCTGCTCGACATCGTGGCCGTGGTCGTAGTCGACGGGGTCGTAGATGCCCCGCTCAATGTTCTTCGCCTCGTGCGCGGCCGCCCACTCGGCTTCTTGAATCACGACGCGCGCATCGGGAATCTCCTGGGTGCCGCCAGCGTGGTCGAAGTGCAGGTGGCTGAACACGATATGACTCACGTCGCTCGGACGAACCCGCTGCTCGGCCAGCCGGGCCGAGACCTCTTCGCCAGCGTGGTAGTCGGGCCGGAAGAACTCGGCTGTGCGACCGAGGCGCGAAACGTCGGTCTGGAGGTCGATGTGCATGCCGGTGTCGAACAACACCAGACCCTTCGGGTGCTCGATCAGCCAGCTGATGATCGGCAACGTCACCTCGCCGATCTCCCCAGTCAGCACGCTGAGTTGGGCTTCGATGTTGCCGACGGTTAGTGGAAGCAGACGCATGCGAGAACTTTATGTGACCGCTGTGACAGCACATCGCGTTGGTGGGGAGTAGGACTCACCTGGCATCTGCCTCTTCGTCGGCGATGAGGTCGGCGGTGGTTCGTGCGATTGGTGTCGACAAGACCAGCTGGCTGTCGGTACGGACGACACCCTTCAGCGCAACCAGGCTCTGAATCGTGCCGTGCAGATGATCGTTCGAGCGGGCCAGAATTTGGCAGAGCAAGTCGCCTCGCCCCGTTGTGACATGAACCTCGACTACCTCCGGGATCGTTTGCAGTCCATCGACCACGACGTCGAGTGCGCCCTGAGCGATCGACAACGTGGTGAAGGCCGTCACGGGAAAACCTGCTGCCGCAGCGTTCATTTCAGGACCCCAGCCTTGAATCGTTCCGGTATCGACGAGGCGAGCGAGACGAGTCTGCACCGTGCCCTGGGCGACTCCCGCGTGGCGGCACGTTGATCAACCGGATCGACGACGTTCGCCCCGATCACGCCGACGACTCGATGAAGATCTGGTGCATCGACTTCGGCAACTTTGGCGTCGCGCTCATCGAGGGCATCGACCGAGCCCGCAAGTCCCAGGTCACGGCGTTCGTCGACCGCCACGGCGACCACTCG
>Ga0114956_1002135_pt1 | contig 15644 bp, 16 predicted proteins | sample MaitaG_FD_87304 | JGI IMG/M metagenome (GOLD analysis project Ga0114956, IMG submission 87304) | Marine algal microbial communities from Maine, USA - Maine_Asex2 metaG | ecosystem: Host-associated > Algae > Red algae > Unclassified | place: Maine, USA | collected 2015-01-05 | reverse complement strand
TTGAAAAAACATTTTCAAGGAAAGAAATTATCAGGCATCCGAGTGCGCATTAAAAAAGAGAGTCCACCATTAGGTGGGGAAGTGGCTAGTGCAAGTGTCGAATTGGACCAAGACTTTGCGCCTGATTGCCCTCGTTGTGCGAAACCCTTGGTCTGCTTTGATAAGCCCGGTGGCTGTTGGTGTATTAAAAATAATGTAGATTCAAGAGGTATGGGTCGCTATCACTCACAGGCCTATAAGTGTAAATGTTTGGAGTGTCCTAATAATTAGCTATTAGATGGTAGACCTATTACTGCTACAATCAGAAGCAGAAAGTAAAAACTAAGTTGTAACTTTGTAGTCGTTTAGCTTTTACCAGTACAAAATAACTTTTTAGGAGCTTTTTTTGTTTAGTAACATACAAGATAAGGAATGGAGAGTTGTTTATTTGCTTAGCAACTGAATATGCAGTTTAATTAAACAAATAAACATTCTAAACAAATAAACAACTCTATATAATTTCAACAACCAACAAATTAGAAATGTCAAAATTACCTGGCGGCGGTGCCGTAAAATTGAAAGCAAAAGATTTCGCTACTGATCAAGACGTTAGATGGTGTCCTGGTTGTGGAGATTACTCTATATTAAAGCAAGTACAATCTGTATTAGCAGAATTAGGCAGCAATAAAGACGAAACTGTTTTTATTTCTGGGATAGGTTGTTCTTCCCGTTTTCCGTATTATATGAATACCTACGGGATGCACTCTATTCATGGACGTGCCCCCGCAGTTGCGGCAGGCTTAAAATTAGCAAATCCAGATTTGGATGTGTGGATTATTACAGGAGATGGAGACGGATTTTCTATCGGTGGTAACCACATGGTTCATGCTTTGCGTCGAAATCTAGATGTAAATATCTTATTATTCAATAATCAGATTTACGGGTTGACGAAAGGGCAATATTCGCCTACGTCGGAAGTGAATAAGAAAACGAAGTCAACACCTTTTGGTTCTTTAGATCATCCGATTAATCCATTGGCATTATCTATGGGCGCAGATGCAACTTTTGTTGCTCGTTCTATGGATAGAGACCCCAAGCATTTAAAAGAAATGCTCAAAAGAAGCCATGCCCATAAAGGAACTGCCTTACTAGAAATTTATCAAAATTGTAATATTTTCAATGATGGTGCTTTCTTTACCTTCACGGAAAAATCTTCTAAACCAGATACGACGCTGTATTTAGAACATGGACAGCCTTTGGTGTTTGGTGCAGAAAAAAATAAAGGAATTCGAATTGATGGTTTTAAACCGACCGTAGTTGATTTAACAGCAGGCAAATTTACAACGGATGATTTATGGATACATGATGAAACCGACCAATTAAAAGGGCAAATGCTAACTCGTTTCTTCGATGATCCTCGGACCACAGCAGATTTCTTACCTCGCCCATTTGGGGTGATTTATTCAGAAAGTCGTCCTTGTTATGATGATCTGTTATTTGAGCAGCTAGACATGGCGAAGGAACAATTGGGGGATGGGGATTTAGATGCGATGATAGCAGGTGGTACGACTTGGGAAATAAAGTAGGGGATTTGATTGTTAGCAAAAAAATAGCCGTGCTAGATTTAAAAAAATCTGGCACGGCTATTTTTTTGCTAACAATCATTTTCTCTAGGTCATCTATGGCGTAAAGATGGTGTAATTCTTGGTATTTATGATCGTTTTTATAATTTTAAGGCTGACCTAAGATTTTGAACTCGTTTGACTTCTACTCCTAATATACTAGCGATGGCTTCATCAGAAAGGTCGGTATTTTTTGTCATTGCTATAATGGCTTTGTCTTTCGTTTGATTGGTTTCTTCTTGTGCTTTTTTAGTTTCTTCTTGTGCTTTTTTAGCTTCTTCTTGTGCTTTTTTAGCTTCTTCTTGTGCTTTATCTATCACTTTCTTTGCTTTTTCAAATCCTTTATCTTCACCTTCTTCTCTAGCAGTCTCTATGACATCCTGCTCAATTTGTAAATTGATAAGGTAGCGTTCATATCGTTCTCGTTCTTGTTCACTCATATTTAGATAAGCTAATTTCTTTACTGCTTGATCTATATTTTTTGCTGTTGAACCTTCCTTGACCTCATTATTCTTTATCATGTAAATCCATTCATCTATCTTTTTTCTGACGATGTTCTGGTATTTTTCTACTCGTATCAAATAATATTCTGGAAAGATATTTTTGTCTTTGAGTTTAATGACTTTTTGTCCATTGATTATTGCTTCTTCTTTGCGTTTAATAATTAGCGGTTTTCCATCATTCATACCTACAAAGCTGGTCGTCCCCTGGTATAAATAATCATTCCCTCGTCCTAAATTAAAAAATAATACGCTGACGGAGATAACTTTATGAATATTTTTATAAGCTTCTCCGAGTCCTATATAATCAATAATGGATTTACTAGTACCAAAGAGTAATCGTTCTAAATAGTCTGATTCACGAGTGGTTTGAACTTCTATAATAATTCGGCGATTTTGTTGGTCTTTTACCAATATATCTACTCTATTGAATTTTTGGTTTTCGTCATCTTGTTGCCCTTCTTCCCCCAATATCTCAATGATTTTAAGGTCTTCATCTTCTAGTAAAGCCCCTAAAAAACCTTCGAGTACATCAAAATTGGCTTTGTCTCTTAATAAGGATTTGATAGCCCAATCAAAGCGAATTAATTTTTTCGGTGAAGTTGCCATTTTTTATGGATTGATTTCTTTTATTTATACAAATCGCTTAAAGCTGTTATTTCTTCTTCTGTCAAGCCAGTATATTTAGCAATTAAAGAAATGGACATATTATCTTGAAGCATTATTGTTGCCATATTTTGAGCTTTTATTTTTTCACCATCTTCCTTTGCTGTATCAATAATGTCTATCTCCCGATGCAAATTAATTAAATATCTTTCATAACGTTTGCGTTCAGTTTCGTTCATATTGATATAAGCTAATTTTTCAGCTGCTTTATCAATATTTTTTGAAGTAGAACCTGCGCTGACTTGGTCATTTTTTATTAAATAAATCCATTCGTCAATCTTTTTTCGAATGATATTGGGGTATTTTTCTACTCGAATCAAATAATATTCAGGAAAAATATTTCTATCTTTAAATTTCACTATTTTTTGACCATTAATAACCGCTTCTTCTTTTCGCTTGATAATTAAAGGTTTCCCATCGTTCATTCCTACAAAATTAGTTGTACCGTGATACAAATAATCCTCGCCTCTCCCTAAATTAAAAAACAAAATACTTATTGAGATAATTTTATGTATGTTTTTGTAGGCTTTGCCTATTCCAATATTTTCCACAATTGATTTACTCGTACCAAAAAGTAATCGTTCCAGATAATCAGATTCTCTAGTAGTTTGTACTTCAATAATAATGCGTCGGTCTTTATCATCTTTTACTAAAATATCGACTCGATTAAATTTCTCATCCTCGTCATCTTGCTGTCCTTCTTCCCCTAATAGTTCAACTATCTGGATAGAGTCATCTTCTAGTAAGGCTGCAAGAAAACCCTCTAGCACATCAAAATTGGCTTTATCTCTTAACAAAGACTTAATCGCCCAATCGAATCGAATTAGTTTTTTTGGTGAAGTTGCCATTTTCTATTGATTGATTTCTTCAAAGATACGGTTTTATCCATATTCCATCAAAATTGGTAACTACCCGCTGGCACAGCAGTTACTCCAAAGATGGATATATGAAGATAAGACAGATATTGATGTCGCTACTATTTTAGTAAAGGCAGGAGTCGCAAAAAATGATATTGTTTTGGGTTATTTATCTCCTACGTTGAGGGAGTTTTCGGAGTATGCGGTAGCCCAAGCAATCATTGATCTATGAGGCGTTATTTTAAGGCTGACTAAGGGAAAAAGACACTCTTAAAATAGCCCTTTTATCTTCGAGGCTATTTTTTAACCAAAGACTTCTAAGTTTTCGACTATAGATAAAGGCAAGCCTGTTAATCTAGCAATTTGGTGGTCTGTCTTATCACTATTCTCTTTTAAATGACAAGCCTTGTCAATTTTTTGATTAGTTTTTCTTAAAGTTATTTTTAAATAGGTGTCCAAAAACAGGAGAGTATAGCTATACAGTTGTACTGGAGAAAGGGAAATCTGTGGATGCTTGTATTTTGTCGATGACTGGTTAAGGTAAGACTAAAACGGCTTTCAAGAAGACCTTGTTTTTATTTTACCATTCCTCTTTCTCCCAACTCTCCACATTTCGTTCTTTTTTTGAAAAACCAATACCTACTAAAATAATCCTTTTTACAGAATTTTTATAAGCCATCGCATACTTTCTGGATTTGATTTGAGCGATAGCGTCTTCTGCAGATTCGTCCAATTTAAACTCCATAATATATAAAAAATCGGTGGTTTCTGCGATTAAATCTAACCGTCCTTTGTGTCTGGTTACTTCGGCTTGAACACTAAATCCTAAAAAGGAAGTAATCAAATAAATAACAGTATGAAAGTAGCCTTCCCACATTTCAAAATTTTTGAGTACTTCTTCTTGGGTGGGGTCTTGTTTCTTTTTGGGCAAGAGATGGTAAGAAACATCCGATAGTAAAATTTTGAGTTGTTGGATAAATACTTCGACCTGCCCTTCTTCTAAGGCTTGTTCTATATGAACGAGTGCATTACTTACGATAGTGGTTGTTCTATAAGTGAAAGCTTCCAATAAACCATGAATAAAAGAGAGTTGCACTTCTTCGTTAGGATAGCCCAAGGTATAGCGTAAATTAAAGCCTTTAAGCTGAACGCTTTTTATAGTTAAATAACCTGTTTGAAATAGCAAACTATAAATATCTAAATTGTCAATATTGAACTTGTCAAAGAAAGTTTCTGCTACTTTTAGATCTTCCAATTCGGTAGGAAGTATCTTTTCATTCCGAATCGTTTCAACCAAAAAAGTGGGGGTGCCAGTGCTAAACCAGAAATTGCCAAACCGATGCGAACCAAAAAAATTTAATAAGGAATAAGGATTGTATAGAAAAGTTGTGCCATCATAAGAATAGCCATCATACCGTAATTTAACGCCTTCTAATAATCGTTCTTTTGATAGATTTAGTTTTTGACTAGTTTGTTGAATATGCCCGTCAAAGTAAGTAAGCAGTTCTTCCTTTGTAATCCCTAGCAAGTCGTGACTTAACTGATGAATCGTTAAATCAGTTAAATTATTTAAATCTGAAAAAATCGATACTTTACTAAATTTAGAAACGCCTGTAATAAATAAAAAATGAAGGTATCCTTTTTCTTCTAGGGTTTTTAAAGGGGAGAAGAAATCTCGCAAGATCACTTGATTACTTTTGGCTTGTGTTTTATTTGTTAACCAATCAATAATTGGCTTATCGTATTCATCTACTAGAAAAACAACAGGCTTACCTGTCTTTTTAGCAATTTTTTTAACCAAAGATTTAACCTGCGCAGATAGTGATTTATTCGTTATTTTTACCTTAAATTCTTTTGCATATTCTTGAATAGCATCTATTAGGACTACTTCCAAATTCAATGTTTTATGCCCCAATGCTGCAAAGTTAAAATGCAAAACAGGGTGCGCAGGCCATTTATAGTTCGTTTTTTCTGCAATATATAAGCCTTTGAATAACTTTTTCTTCCCTCTAAATAGTTGTTTTAAAGTGGATAATAATAAAGATTTTCCAAATCGTCGAGGACGAGGTAGGAAATACAAATTGCCACTGTCAATTAGTTCAAATATTTGGCGGGTTTTATCAACGTACAGCAGGTTTTCTTTTATGATAGCGGCAAAATTCTGTCTACCTGTGGGTAGTTTTTTCATTAGTCAAAGATAAGAAAAAATTAGTTTTTTTTTGACAATGTTCTGACCAGTTACAGCCATTACAAGCAAAAGCGATATTAGCCAAATCGTCTAATCTGCCTTTGCTAGAAGGAGTAACATGTTCACTTGGAAAAGGAGAAGGGGCATAATTAGCTGGAGTTTGGCAATATTCACAACGTCCAGCGACCCTGTGGCTAATTTCTTGTTTTTGTTTTTTAGAAAATTTAGACATTAGTAATCGGTTCAAAACCAAATTTTTTAGACACTTTCTCAACAGAGATACCTCGGAGTTGTGCTAACATTCCAATAGCTAAAATTCGTTGAGCATGTAGCCGTTCAATTTGCTGAATAAAAGCTGACATCTCTTAGTCGTCATTGGCAATTTTTTAAAGTAAAAAATAATCAAAATTTAATTTTGTTATTAGCCTACAAATAGTCCCTAAAATCATCTTTGGCCATATCTCACAACGGTTGTATTATTTCAAAGCGAATTATTTTTTAGGAAGTTTCCTGTTTGGGGGTTGACTGTTTCAAAGATACGGTTTTATTTATTTTTCTCCAAAATTGCATTATCTTGGGGATAAAAATTAAATCAACCTATTATCGACACTAACAACCAAAAACACCTAATCGCCATATTTGGCGGAGCGGTTGCAGGCGCAGAAGCCGCTAAACAACTCACCGAAAGAGGAATACCTGTTGTGGTATTCGACCAAAACGCTTTGCCGTATGGCAAAATAGAAGATGGCCTACCCAAATGGCATTCCAAGCTAAGAGACAAAGAAGAAAATCGGATTAATGAAAAATTAGCACACCCATTGGTGAAGTATGTGCCTTTTGCCCAATTAGGCAAAAACATAGATTTCAAAGAAGTTGTAGAAAATTGGGGCTTTAGTGCGGTTTTATTGGCTACGGGTGCTTGGAAAGATCGCCCCCTTCCCATTGAAGGAATAGGAGCTTATGTGAATAAAGGTTTGTACTATCAAAACCCATTCATCTATTGGTATAATCATTTTCATGAACCTACTTTTACTGGACCAGCTTATGAAACACCTGATAATACAATTATTATTGGAGGCGGTTTAGCCTCTTTAGATGTAGCAAAGGCTTTGATGTTTCAAAATGTCGAACGAGCATTGAAGGAAAGAGGCTATGAGGAAAATATGTTTACTTTAGATAGAAGTATTGCCAAAGTGCTAGACAAGCACCAGTTGAAATTGGAAGATTTAGGCATAAAAGGCTGCACTATTTACTATCGTCGTCGCATCAAAGATATGCCGCTGTCTACACAAGCGACCGATACCCCAGCCGCTTTATTAAAAGCTCAAGCCATACAAGAAAAGATTTTAAAAAACTACCAATCGAAATACTTATTTAATATCCAACCTTGTAATATCCCTGTTGGTACTATTGTAGAAAATGGTCGATTAATAGGCTTACAAATGCAGCGCACAGCTATTAAAAATAATAAGGTAATCCCCATTAATAATTCGGAATATGAAGTGCATAGTCCATTAGTTATTTCTTCTATTGGCAGCATTCCAGAACCTATTGCAGGTATTCCGATGCAATGGCAAACTTACCAAACCCATATGAATGAACTTTGTAGAATTGAAGGCTATGCCAATGCTTTTGCCTTAGGTAATGCGGTAACGGGCAGAGGGAATATTCTAGAGTCTTTAAAGCATAGTCGAGCCATTAGTACCACTTTGGCAGATGAATGTTTATCTAGTAAAGAACTAGCGCAAAAAATCCAATTAAAAGAAAATATTGTTTCAGAACAAATTCAGCAGATTCTTCCTATCCTGAACCCTGTCAAGGAAGCTGCTTATCAAGCTATTTTAAGTAAGGTGCAGTTTTTACAAAAGCAAGCGCAATATAATGGAGATTATGCAGCATGGGTCGCTCAAAATTTACCCATTCGTTTGGAAAGTATATTGGGTGGACATTAGGTGCTTTCTTTCTTTAAAGAAAAAAACTCTGCACGATTATTGGTTTAGTAACTTTACATTTGTTTATTCATTTTTACTGGACTTTAGCCATTGGTCTTTAGTCTTTGGTACGCTTATGCATAGCAGTAGGAATTAGCTAAAACTTTCTTTACACTCGAATAAAAAAGACGAGGGTAAACTAAATAGTACGATAATACCCTAACACTTGGTAGGCTGCCACTAAAGACTAAAGACCAATGGCTAAAGTCCCTATATTTATTTATCAAAAAACATGGGACCAATTTGGGGTATAGACTTGGGTGGTACAAAAATAGAAGGCGTTGTTCTGGAAGATAGAGACCATCCAAATGTATTAAAACGTTTTCGATTACCAACAGAGCGAGAGCGAGGCTATGAACATGTACTTTTACAGATAGCCAAGCTAGTGGAAGTGTTGTCTTCTGAAGTAGGAATTCGGCCAACTAAAATAGGGTTTGGCCATCCAGGAACCTTAGAACCTTCTACACAATTGATGAAAAACAGTAATACGGTTGTACTAAATGGAAGACCGCTGAAAGAAGATTTAGAAAAATCGCTGCATTGCACAATTGCAATGGCCAATGATGCCAACTGCTTTGCGATAGCCGAAACTAAAATGGGCATTGTAAAAGAGGTGGTGCCAGATGCCAAAGTTATTTTTGGAGTGATTATGGGCACGGGTGTTGGCGGTGGCCTTGTGATTAATGGACAAGTATTGAATGGTAGACATGGGATTGGCGGAGAATGGGGGCATAATTTCCTAGATGAATCGGGCGGAGATTGCTACTGTGGTTGTACAGGCTGTGTTGAAACGATTATTTCTGGGATTGCATTGGAAAGGTATTATCAATCTATCGTTGGTGTGCGAAAACCTTTGAAAGAAATTGTTGCCTTACATGAGGCAGGCACAGATGAAGTCGCTACGATGACGGTTAACCGCTTGATCCATTATTTTGGCAAGTCTATGGCCAGTATTATTAATACCTTGGATCCGGATGCGATTGTATTAGGTGGTGGGGTTGGTAATGTGGATTTGCTTTATACACAAGGGGTAGCAGAAGTGGTGAAAAATGTTTTTAATAACAAATTGGAAACGCCTTTTTTAAAACCTAAATTAGGGGATAGCGCGGGGGTGTTTGGGGCTGCTTTTTTGTAGGGGTAAGAAATCAATTTCAACTTCAACTTCAATCTCAACTTCAATCTCAAACCGTGACGTTGCCGCACGTTGCGTTACGTCACGGTTTGAATTTGAGATTGAAGTTGAAGTTGAAGTTGAAAAAGAATTTGAACTTAAGAATCTTTCTCACCAACCTTCCCTTCATAAGATTCTTGGTCAAGTAAAAACGGCAATTTTTCTCTATACTCTTGTTGTGCTTTATGCGTAAGCGCAACCGTAAAAATATCTTCGGCATGAGTGGTTTGGTAAATAACCTCGCCACTATAGTCCAACACAGAGGTATCTCCTGCATAATATAAACCATTACCATCCACACCTACTCGATTGACACCAATAGTAAAGCATTGATTCTCAATAGCTCTAGCACTTAGTAAAGTTTTCCAATGATTAGCTCTAGCGACAGGCCAACTAGCAATATAAATTAACAAGTCATAGCCTACCGTATTTCTAGCCCACAAAGGAAACCTTAAATCGTAGCAGATAAGCGGGCAGATTTTCCAACCTTTCCAGTCTATTAGAATGCGTTCCGTTCCTCGCTCATAGAACTCTTGTTCATTCGCTTTCGTAAATAAATAATGCTTATCGTAAATAGCATACTGCCCATTTGGTTGCATCCAAATAAGTCGATTGTAGTACTTATCTTCCTCTTTTACGATATAGCTGCCTGCTACAACCGCATCTATAGAAAGGGCATGTTGATACAGCCATTGAAAAGTTTTGCCATCGGGAACTTCTGCTAATTCTGCACAGTTATTAGTGAAACCTGTGGTGAACATTTCTGGCAGGATGACTACATCTGTGTTTCCTTTCAAGCTCATAATTTTGGGAGAGAACATGTCTAAATTTGCATCAATGTTTTCCCAAGCTACATTTGTTTGAATCGTAGATACTCGTAATGATTCCATTTTAATAAATATTTTCCTGAATGTATTATTTTTCTACTGTAGAAACGTGATTTATCACGGCTACATCGAAGACAGATACCCAATTAATTGCGTCGCTACAATATATACGTTGATGGTTAATGAATAAATAACGATTTTTGCACCTTTTCAAAAGCAAATCGGTAAATATAGTAGAACCGCAATTTATGGCGTCTAATTGTAGACGCAATAAGTGAAAGAGTTGAAATAAAATGAGCCAAAATGTTAAAATTAAAATAAGTATGTAACAAAAGAGTGGTACTCTAATTAGATTTACACTACCACCGCTTTGTTACACACTCAATTGATTTCAAACGGCACAAGTTATTTTGACACGCTCAATAAATAAAAAGGATAGTAATTATTTAGGTAAAATGAAAAGAATAAACTATGTAAATCCGTTGGAGTTAAATCCGTTGGCGTTAAATATATTTAACACCAACGGATTTACATAGTTTATTCTTTTCCAAATCCCTTACAAAGGATAATAATATAAAAAAACAGGTAATGGCACAAGACGATCAGTTCAAAAAATTAGTTTCTCATTGTAAAGAATACGGTTTTATCTATCAATCTAGTGAGATATATGATGGATTAAGTGCGACCTATGATTATGGGCCTTATGGTGTAGAATTAAAAAATAACATTAAGAAGTATTGGTGGCAATCTATGGTGCAAATGCACGAAAACATAGTTGGTTTAGATGCCGCTATCTTTATGCACCCCAAGACTTGGAAAGCTTCTGGACACGTAGATGCCTTTAATGATCCAATGCTGGATAATAAAGATTCTAAGAAAAGATACCGTGCCGATCAGTTGATAGAGGGCTACATGGAGAAGCTGGAAAACAAGATCAATAAAGAAGTCAAGAAAGCCAACAAACGTTTTGGAGATGCTTTTAACGAAGCCGAATTCCGTTCAACTAACCCAAGAGTTTTAGCCAACGAAGCGAAACGAGAAGAGGCGAGAGTCGGATTAGCTACCGCAATGACCAATGGCGACATGGAAGCATTGGGTGCTTTGATTGAAAAATACGAAATAAAATGTGAGGTAAGTGGTACTGGTAACTGGACAGATGTACGTCAGTTTAATTTAATGTTTTCTACCCAATTAGGAAATATTGCTGGCGAGGAAGGTAAATTATATTTACGTCCTGAAACAGCGCAAGGTATTTTTGTGAATTTCCTAAATGTTCAAAAATCTACTAGACAAAAACTACCTTTTGGTATTGCGCAGATCGGTAAGGCATTCAGAAATGAAATCGTTGCTCGACAGTTCATTTTCCGTATGCGGGAATTTGAACAAATGGAAATGCAATTTTTTATTAAGCCAGGTACTCAGGGCGAATGGTACAAGTATTGGAAACAAAAAAGATTAGAGTGGCATACAGCATTAGGTACTTCGCCTGATAAATTACGCTACCACGATCACGATAATTTAGCACATTACGCAGATGCGGCAGTAGATATTGAATTTGAATTCCCATTTGGTTTTAGAGAATTAGAAGGTATTCACTCTCGTACAGATTTCGATTTGACGGAGCATCAAAAATTATCTGGTAAGAAGATGCAATATTTCGATCCTGCTACCAGCGAAAGCTTTGTGCCTTATGTGGTGGAAACTTCTATTGGTTGTGATAGAATGTTTTTAGCAATGATGAGTAATGCTTTGCAAGACGAAATCGTGCCAGATGCAAAAGGGAATGATTCTACGAGAACGGTACTGAAATTACATCCTGCTTTAGCACCTGTAAAATGTGCGGTATTGCCATTAGTGAAAAATAAAGAAGTACTAACGAATAAAGCTAGGGAGGTATTCAATCATTTGAAATTCGCTTTCTCTACACAATATGATGAAAAAGATGCGATTGGTAGACGTTACCGTCGCCAAGATGCCATCGGTACGCCTTATTGTGTAACGGTTGATTTTGAGTCTTTGGATGATAATATGGTGACGATTAGAGAGCGAGATACTTTAAAGCAGGAACGCGTTTCTATTGAAACGGCAGAGCGAATGATTCAGGAGGGGATTAGTATGCGGTCTTTGTTTAAGGAGGCGGTGCCTAGTTAATAAGAAGTCAGAGGTCAGACCATTTTATTGTCAGAAGTCAGATTTAGGGCGTTGACAACGCCATTTTAAGCACTATTAGCCATCTGACAACGAAGCGTTCTGGTCGCTGAATAGTTTAACAGTATAAAGAATTTTATCTTTTACATAAAAAAGACTCGAAGAACTCTTCGGGTCTTTTTTATGTAGTAGTGGCATAGATTTAATGCTTTTTCGGGTATAGATTCCCAATAAATGCTTGGAATAATTTTGAACTTGATTCTGCACTTTTCTAATCACAAATCCTGCCCCGCATAATACCCCGTATCCACATCCTGTAGCATCTTCACGATATACGTTAGCTGCCCCACATGATAAGAAAAATGCTCCACTACATGCACTAAAATACTCAAACCAGACTCCTCATAAATCTGCACCTTTCGCTTATTTAATAAATCTTTGGGCTGAACAGTAGCTAAAACTTGCCTTACTTCTTTTTCTAAATCATTCAATTTTGCTAATAAAACAGCTCTAGGAATCGGGCCTTTCTCCGCAAATTCTTTGTCTCGTTCTCGAATATCTGCTTGTCCATCCAAACCTGCACCAATCCATTGGCGGACATTGCCACATAAATGCAGGACAATATTTCCCACGCTATTAGAATTAGCATTGGGTCGATACCAGATTTGGTCCTCATTTAGGTGTTGTAGGCACTGTCTTGTTCGTGGAATACATTCCTCAAATAGGCGACGTTTTATCTCTACAAGAAACGTCTCACAAAAAACAGTTGGATAGTTGTCCATAATAGATTAATTTACGGTGTGAGTTAAGTTAAATGAGTAAATGAATGAATGAGTAAATAGAAGCATTCGTTTTCATTTTTAGGAGTGGTATCGGTATTAGTAAGAACGACCCATCAATTTATTCATTTACTCATCCATTCATTTACTCATTTTATACAAACATAAACAAATGATAGGAGATATTCCATCCAAGAAAAAAATTCCTTTTGCAATAAAAGCCCCTTTATTAAACTATCTAAAAAAGTGTGGCCGAGCAACTACACTACCGCTTCAATATGAAGATTTGACAAGAATGACCACTTCTGTTGCTTTATTGGATGCAGAAGGAACGGACACTTTATGGGAAACCGCCTATTACAATCCTTCCGATACGAGGGAGATTAATGATGCCCTTACCCACATCTACGCCCTGCTAAAAACGGACGGAGATATGGGCGTAATGGAACATTTAAAGGTAGCCAGAATAGACTATTGTACTTTCGGAAATACCAAGCCTTTTAGGATACGGATTATTAATGGCTTGAATGATAATTATGACCACTTTTATGTAAAGCGGGCAGATGCTTCTAGAGTATATGGGCTAGAATTAGAAGATTTATTGTCTCCTAATCGGATTACCTATTTAGTGGATGGCGAAACCCTGATAGAAGAACATGTTGCAGGTATTCCTGGAGATGATTTCATGGCAAAAAATTTAGCGGTAACTGCTTTTAATAAAATTCGGATTGCAAAGGAATTTGTTAAATTTAATGAACGTTGTTTTGTGCGCTTATTGGGGGATATGCGGGCTTATAATTATGTGGTAGATATTACACCAGATATAGAAGGTTCGCAATACAGAATCCGAGCAATTGATTTTGATCAACAATCTTATGAGGGTAGAAAGAGTTTTTATTTACCCCAATATTTTAAAGAAAATAATCCGATTGTTTTTTTAGGGGTTGGGGAACTGTCTTCCAAAACAGTTATTCAGTACCAATTGGAAGAGCGTAGTTTGATTGCAGCGAGGATTAAACGTTCCAGAAAAAGAATTGATCAATTAATGCGGGTAATGGTCAAGGATACGATTTCTGATAACCAGAAAGTCGATCAGTTAAGAAAAGAATTAGCCTATCATCATAAGAAGGATACTTTTTTGCAATGTAAAACGATGGGCGAAATTGTGTTGAATAATATACAATTAATATTAGCGAAAGATTTTAAGCAGAGTATTTTGTTGGGGGAGTAAGGAAAGTACTAGTACGTGCTATACATTTCTTAACAGACATTAGAAAGGATAGTTTTCCCATTATGTTTGAGTGGGATAATATGTTCAATATGGAAGGTATTAAAAGCATCTTCTTCATGGAAAAGGCAGTATTCACATAAATTATGCGCTCGTTTAATAATTTTTTTACGCAATTTTTCAGAAATATAAACACTCATAGAAGTAGTTTTTTCCTAGCACGAGCCTTTGCCAAACGGAATATATGTTCCAAAAAAAGGTAATAATCCAATTCTGATACTTCTTCTTTAGATAATTCTTCCTGCTTTTTTTTGGTAATTAATGCTTCTAGCCTATTCATAGCAGATTTTGGGGGACGAAAAGCGATGATTTTTTCAGGGGGCATGCCTGAAACAATAAAATCAATCATTGGGTCATATACTTTTGCAGTTATCATAAATCGTTATTAAAACTCGTAAAGTTTAATTTTCAATAAAACTTATCAAGTAAAGTGTTAGAATAAATAAGAAGGATGCTAGATTTGTATCCTTACTACAATTCAAGCGCATAAATAATATTAAAGTTAAGTATTTAAACCATTTCTCACAAAGAAAAATTAGCACCTACTATTTATCTTAGTTGTGCCTAAACCAAATCCTCATCTCTATATTTCTTTTTAGGCACTCGACGAGGTTTTTCCAAATCCAAATAATCATCCATATCTAGGTCCTCCTCTAAAGGCGTTGTTTTATGAGGAGGGGTATTTTGCCACCTATCTTTTGCTTCCATGCGACGTACTTCTTTTTCAATTTCTTTTTCTTCCCATTCATCTTCATCCTCCATACCGGGGAAACCATAGGCTTTAACATAATGCGTAAATAGACCAAAGCCCCAAAATAAGGCCACCATCGCCCAAACTCGGATTAGCGGGCGCATCATCATACTCATTATGAAGAATATACCCATCGTAGAGAGATAGGATTGTAAGTGCTTATTAAATTTTTTCTTTTCTGCTACCTTTCGTTTGGCCTTGTCGTAGTAATCTGGTCTCATACTTTTCTGTTTAGGGGTCAGGTTTGAGGGGTCAGGTATCAGAGAATCGTGCTACAGTAGCACGATTCTCTGATACCTGACCCCTCAAACCTGACCCCTATTATTCAATCATTTCTAAAAAATGCAAGGCTAAAAACCCAGCATCTACATTAGTAAACGAATCATCGGCGGAATTAGTTAAAAGAGCTTTGAATTTTTCTATAGATACCGTGAAAATTTCTATAAATTCTGTATTATCTAACTGTTGTGCACTCTTTTTCTCACAATCTAATGCTAGGACGCAAATACGTTGGTCTACTCGGTAGGCCATGCAAAAAGTCTTTAATAATACGATTTTTTTTGCCCGATAACCTGTTTCTTCTGCTAATTCTCTAGCTGCTGCGGCAATCGGAGATTCTCCTTTCTCAATAGCTCCTTCTGGAAAACTAGTTAATACTTTTTCTGGGCCAGGGCGATATTGTTTAACGAGGATGGCTTCTTTGAATTTGGTAAAGGCTGCTATGGTGACAAAATCACCTCCTTTCACGGTATCGAAAGTAGCTTCTTGACCAGAGGGCAGGGTAAATGTTTTTTGTATGATTTTTCGCCATCCATTGAAAGCTACTTTTTCCTTTATTTTTATCCAATCCATAAATTTAGAATGGAGAATGGAGAAT
>Ga0114956_1002133_pt1 | contig 15652 bp, 16 predicted proteins | sample MaitaG_FD_87304 | JGI IMG/M metagenome (GOLD analysis project Ga0114956, IMG submission 87304) | Marine algal microbial communities from Maine, USA - Maine_Asex2 metaG | ecosystem: Host-associated > Algae > Red algae > Unclassified | place: Maine, USA | collected 2015-01-05 | reverse complement strand
GCGATTGACTATAAATCCAACCGCATTGTGCCCGAAACGCCCAATCAAACCCCCGATGGTCTTGTCCGGCAAATGGGCGCATATCGCGATGCATTGTATCAGATTTACCCAAGCCACCAAATTCGCACGTTTCTTTTATGGACGAAAACAGGAACGCTGACCGAACTGCCGAATGCCATGCTGGATGCTGCTCTCAAAGGTGTGACCGCGCCTTGACGACCACCCGCCGCGACCATACGTTCCGCATCTAAACACAATCCCCCGAGGAGTAGAGCCAATGGCCACCGTAGCAGTAACAGACGCAACATTTGACGCCGAAGTCCGCCAGTCCAGCATTCCTGTCGTCGTGGATTTCTGGGCAGAATGGTGTGGTCCATGCAAACAGATCGGCCCAGCACTTGAGGAACTGTCTGCTGAAATGGACGGCAAAGTCAAAATCGTCAAAGTAAACGTGGATGACAACCCGAACTCCCCCGCCCAAATGGGTGTGCGTGGTATTCCGGCATTGTTCCTTTTCAAAGATGGCGAAGTTGTTTCCAACAAAACTGGCGCAGCACCAAAAGCAGCGTTGCAGGGTTGGATCGAAGAAAGCATTTAAACCGGTTCAGGTTTAAGAACGGGCGTTCCTTTGGGGCGCCCTTTTTCGTCCAAACCTTGTGTCGCGCGGAATGCACCGCCATATAAATTATGAACTTTGATAGGACACGACATGGCGGACGACACATTTCCAGGCTGGCACGGCACCACAATCATCGGCGTTCGCAAAGGCGGCGAAGTAGTTATTGCGGGCGACGGGCAAGTGTCCGTTGGTCAGACAGTTATGAAAGGCACAGCACGCAAAGTGCGCCGTCTCACCGCTGGTGGAAATGACGTGATTTGTGGATTTGCCGGATCGACTGCGGATGCATTCACGCTTCTTGAGCGACTTGAAAAAAAGCTTGAGGCAACTCCGGGCCAGCTTGCCCGCGCGTCGGTTGAATTGGCCAAAGACTGGCGCACTGACAAATATCTACAAAAACTTGAGGCGATGTTGATCGTCAGCGATGGCAAAGACCTGCTTGTCATAACAGGCGCTGGTGACGTGCTGGAACCTGAACATGATGTCACCGCTATCGGATCGGGCGGCAATTTCGCCCTCGCCGCGGGGCGTGCATTGGTTGATCAAGATCTGTCCGCCGAAGACATCGCGCGTCGTGCCATGGCAATCGCCGCCGACATTTGCGTTTACACCAACGGCAATCTTACCGTGGAGACAATCAAACATGACTGATCTGACCCCCCGCGAAATCGTGTCCGAGCTAGACCGCTACATCATCGGTCAAAAAGACGCCAAACGTGCCGTCGCCGTTGCGCTGCGCAACCGCTGGCGTCGCAAACAGCTTGGCGATGATCTGCGCGATGAAGTCTATCCAAAAAACATCCTGATGATCGGGCCAACTGGCGTCGGTAAAACCGAAATCTCGCGCCGTCTGGCGAAACTTGCGCGCGCACCATTCATCAAAATCGAAGCAACCAAATTTACCGAAGTTGGCTATGTCGGGCGCGACGTTGAATCTATCATCCGCGATTTGGTGGAATCCGCCATTGTAGAAACCCGCGATTACATGCGCGACGATGTGAATCAGAAAGCCCGCGAAGCCGCCGAAGCCCGTGTGATTGATGCCATTGCAGGTGAAGATGCCCGCGAAGGCACGCGCGAGATGTTCCGCAAAAAACTGAAAACAGGCGAGTTGGACAACACCATTATTGAACTCGAACTTGCCGATACGTCGAACCCTATGGGCGGCATGGAAATTCCTGGTCAGCCCCCCGGAATGGGTGGCATGGATATTGGTGCGATGTTTGGTAAGGCCTTTGGCGGACGGACGGTCAAAAAGAAAGTTACCGTCGCCAACAGCTACGATCTGCTGATTGCTGATGAAGCAGACAAGCTGTTGGATGATGAAACCATCACCAAAAAAGCCCTCGAAGCGGTTGAACAAAACGGCATCGTGTTCCTCGATGAAATCGACAAGGTATGCCGCAATTCTGATGCGCGCGGGGCCGATGTTTCGCGCGAAGGTGTGCAGCGCGACCTGCTGCCATTGATTGAAGGCACGACCGTCAGCACCAAGCACGGTTCCGTCAAAACCGACCACATCCTGTTTATCGCCTCAGGCGCATTCCACATCGCCAAGCCGTCTGACCTGCTGCCCGAACTTCAGGGTCGCCTGCCAATCCGCGTCGAGTTACGCGCACTCACAGAAGATGATTTTGTCCGCATCCTAACGGAGACTGACAACGCGCTAACCCGCCAATACACTGCATTAATGGGCACCGAAGATGTCATCGTTTCGTTCAGCGATGACGGCATTAAAGCCCTCGCGCACATCGCAGCTGAGGTAAATGAATCTATCGAAAATATCGGCGCGCGTCGCCTTTATACCGTGATGGAACGCGTGTTCGAAGACCTGTCTTTCAATGCCCCTGATCGCGGTGGCGACGAAATCGAAGTTAACGCCGCCTTCGTTGAAGAACACCTCGGCGAACTTAGCCGGACCACAGACCTAAGCCGCTACGTGCTTTAATGCTTTTCAGTCGGTGCCATTCATCCAATAAGGACGGATGAGCACCGACACGGGTTACCTATCCTTTATCAAAGCAAATGCGCCCTTCCTTGCGACGGGCGCGCTTTTGTCATTTCTTTCTAGCTTTGGTCAGACCTATTTCATCTCAATCTTTGGCGGTGAAATCCGCACGCAATACGAATTAAGCAACGGCGACTGGGGCCTGATCTACATGATCGGCACAGGCGCATCGGCGGCAGTGATGGTGTTTGCGGGGGGATTGGCAGACCGGTTTCGGGTGCGCCGGCTTGGGATCACTGTGGTCCTATTGCTTGGTCTGTCCTGTGTCCTCATGGCACTGAATCCAGTTGCGGCCCTGCTTCCGCTTTTGGTGTTTCTATTACGGTTTTTTGGCCAAGGCATGACAAGCCATGTGGCCACCGTTGCCATGGCCCGTTGGTTCGTCGCGACACGCGGACGCGCATTGGCTGTTGCCGCGATGGGATTCATGCTTGGCGAAGCAACACTGCCGATCATTATGGTCTGGCTAAAGTCGATTATTGACTGGCACATCATCTGGATAGGGTGCGCCCTGTTCTGCCTTGCGATGGCCCCTGTTTTGTTCCGACTGTTGCGGCTTGAACGCACGCCGCAATCGGTAGCGGCTTCAGAACAATCAGTCGGATTATACGGCAAACACTGGACCCGAATCGAAGCGCTGCGTCATCCGGTTTTCTGGGCCATGGCCCCCGCCGTTATGTCCTTTTCAGGCTTCGGCACTGCGTTCTGGTTTCATCAAGTTCACTTTGCCGAACTCAAAGGATTTTCCCACCTTGCGCTGGTATCAATCTTCCCGCTTGGAACCGTCACATTGCTATTTTCAACAATTATCTATGGCTGGCTTGTTGATCGCATTGGCGCGGTAAAGTTGCTTCCGTTCTACCTATTTCCCTACATCTTCGCGTTTATCCTACATTGGTATGCGCCTTCCCTTGGTTGGACCGCATTTGCGATCATCCTAATGGGGGCGGCGGGCGGTGGTCAGGCTACATTGTTAAACGCATGCTGGGCCGAGTTTTTTGGCACCCTGCATCTAGGGTCAATCAAGGCCGCGACGACCGCGTTGATGGTGCTTGGATCCGCCCTTGGGCCGGGCGTCAGCGGTTGGTTGATTGATCAAGGTGTCGGGTTTGAAGTGCAAATGCTTGGATACGCGGCAACATTCTTTGTTGCGGCAATCCTGTTGATATATCCGGTCACGCTGGTGCGTCTTTCAACGGGCACGCCGTAGATAAACATAATACGCGCCCTGCCCGCCGTGGCGAATGTGACTTTCTGTTATCTGCATCACCAAACCACCCAAGGGGGCCATCGACAACCATTGCGGCACTTGATGGCGCAGGATACCAAATCGGGTGGGGATCGGACCACCATCATCGCGCTGTTTGCCCTTGCCCGTGATGACCAATACCAAACGATGCCCAGCGCTGGCAGATCGCAGGATAAAACCCGTCAACGCCGGATGCGCCTGCGCGATTGTCATGCCGTGCAAATCAATGCGCGCATCTGGTTTCAGTTTTCCACGCCGTAAACGGCCATAGGCCTTTTGATCCATTTGCACGGGTGCCGTACGCAACTGTTGGCCAAGCGACGGCAGCAGATCATGATCTGCACTATGGTTCACCGCCTGCCCCACATTAAACGGTTGAATGTGACGCGGCGCTGTCACATGCGGTTGCGGATCAGGTTTTCGCGGTGCAGCACGCACCGCTTTTGCAGCTGGCTTGACAAGAGGTTCGGTCCGCTTTGCCACAACCTCCCACAACGCCCGTTCCTCGACTGACACATGCCGGGGCTTTTTCATTCGATTATGTCCGGCAGCAAAGCATACGCACTTTGGATTGGCATCAATACAACCAACCGCCCACCATCCTTAGTACGCCCCGCATCACGCCCCGCAATAACGCCCGTACCAAAGAAGATGTCAGCGCGCTGAGCACCACGGATCGCAGAGCCCGTATCTTGGGCCACCATCAAACGGTTCAATGGATTTGCACCCTGTTTTTCCATCCAAACGGGCGCGCCATATGGAATAAAAGCCGGATCAATCGCCACCGTACGCATTGGCGTCACAGATCGGTTCATCGCACCAAGTGGACCCATATCGGCGGGGACTTCGTTCACTTCGCGAAAGAACACATAGCTTTCGTTGGTCCATAAAAGCTGAAGGCCTTCTTCACCATTATTGCGGACCCAATTGCGGATGACATCCGCAGACACTTGATGGGCATCGTAAACGCCACGGCGCACCAGTTCCAAACCGATGGATGAATACTCGCGCCCGTTTGCACCACCATAACCAACGCGGATACCACCACCGTTATCCAGCTTTACGCGACCTGACCCCTGAACCTGCAAAAAAAACACATCAACCGGATCGTCGATCCACGCGATCTCAAGCCCGCGCCCATCAAACGCGTTGGTTTCTTCAATCTCACGACGCGATAACTGGCCAGGATTTGGGGGCAACCGATACAGCGGATATTGATATGGGCCGCCACGGTTCAGCGATCCGCGTAATTCTGGTTCATAATATCCAGTGAACAGCGCGTCTTGGCCGTCATCAATTTGAACGGGGGTAAAGAAGCGTTCAAAGAAACCACGCGCTTCTTGGCCCTGTTTTGCGACACTGCAAATCGCTTCCCATGCGGGATCGCGCATATCGCCACAAGTGGACAGGAACACATCGAACGCGGCCTGATGATCATCATCGGCCCAGCCGTCCAGATCATCAAATTCCAAAAGCTGATAGGTCGGGTTGGCCATTGCCGCCTCTGTCCAGAAAAGTGTTGGTAGCAACATCAACAGTCTAAGGGCAGCTGCCCTCAGATTTATTCGTCCTTTGTTATTCACCAGTCGCGACAAGGAACCAGTTCGGGTCGCCAGTTCCCATCGTGCGGCCAAACGTCCAGACATCGCGCTGCTTTTTGATATCGGTCGGTGAACCTTCAATCAAATCACCGCCTTTATCGTAAACAGCTGACGTACTTTCCGCGATAAACTTGATTGAAATCTCAGCTTCCTTCGTCGTCTCGTTGTAATCCGCATCTACTAATTTCGTCTCGGAAATACCTACAAAATTGAAATCAACACTCAGACCTTTTTTCTCACGGTCCTCCACAACACCTGCAAATGCATCGTAAACGTCCTCGGACAGGAACGGCTTAATTTCTGCCAGATCGCCTTTTTCAAAACCCGACAGGATCATTTCATACGCACCGCGTGCGCCGCGCAGAAAATCACGAACGATAAACGTACGATCGTCTTTTTTCATCGCCATCAGATTAACTGCGGTGTCGCTACCGGCATCTGTATAATCCGTCACATCAGGATCGGGCCCGCCCTCAATCACTTCAAGATCGGGACCAGAACGACGCGACGGTTTAGACGCCTGAACCTTCGGTTTCTCAAATCCTTCGCGCGTGCCCAACACACTGCGCAGGCGCAAAATTAGGAAAATCGCAATTCCGGCAAGAACCAGAAGTTGAAGAACAGGCGAATTCATGTGCGTTTCTTTCGGGATAATTTCTAAGCAAGTGGTAACATCGGGGTACCGACCTTATGTAAGGCTGGTATAGGGCCAAGTCCACCTTAGCCCGCACGATTCATTCGCTAACCGGAGGCCACATGCTGCTGTTTCTAGTCTTTATCGGTATCCCGCTGCTTGAAATCACGCTGTTTATTCAGGTTGGCGGCGCAATCGGGCTGGGTTGGACCCTCGCAATTGTGATCGGAACGGCGGTTTTGGGCGCGTGGATGGTGCGCAGCCAAGGTGCGCGCGCGATGTTGAACCTGCGTACATCATTTTCCAGCCTGCAAGATCCGACAGAACCCTTGGCGCACGGTGCGATGATCCTGTTTTCGGGTGCATTGTTGCTAACACCAGGTTTTTTCACCGATTTTATCGGATTTGCGTTGTTGATCCCCGCCGTGCGGTCCGCCGTCTATCGTAATTTGAAGTCCCGCGTGAATGTGCAAAGCTTTCAGATGGGTCCAGACGGTCAACAGCCGCGCCCGTCAAATCCACGCACCAATAATGGCGACCGTGTCATTGACGGTGAATTCGAAGAGGTTGATCCAGATAATCCGCCACAGAACGGTCCATCTGGCTGGACTAAACATTGAGACCCAAAGCCGCGCCTGATACACAGCGTGGAATTTATTAAAATCCGGAGGGCCACATGGCCGAAGAAGACAAGACAGTAGCAAACGGCGCAGCAGATGCAGCGGCAGCCGCACCCCAAATCAAACAGCGTATTCTCGCTCAGTTTGTCCGCGATCTTTCGTTTGAAAACGTCATGGCGCAAAAAGGCGTCGATGGCGAAGTTAAGCCAGAGATCAAAGTCGAGGTGAACCTTGATGCGCGCAAGCGCGGCACGGAAAACCAGTACGAAGTGATCACTAAGCTAAAGGTGTCATCAACGAATGCCGGTTCCGACAAAACGTTGTTCCTGCTTGAACTGGAATATTCCGGCGTGTTTGAAATCGAAGGCGTGCCAGAAGCACAGTTGCACCCCTACCTGATGATCGAATGCCCGCGAATGACGTTCCCGTTTGTGCGCCGCATTGTTAGCGACATCACGCGCGACGGTGGCTTCCCGCCGCTGAACCTTGAACAGATCGATTTCGTGGCAATCTATCGCCAGCAACTCGCGCTGCGTGCCGAACAGCAGAAGAATGCTGAAGTATCAGGTACGGCCTAGGATTTATTCCAAAGGGCGTCATCGCCAAGCGATTTTACAAAAGCGGCGTGGGCATCAACCTCCGCCGCTTTTATTTTGGGCGCAAGCGGTGTTGAACGCGGCATTGCCCGCCAGCTTGCATCCCCTTCAACGGCCTTGGCTTTCTCATTAGCCTGCCCACCCATCACCAGATCAGGTTGGCGACCGCCAATCAGCTCCAGATAAACCTCTGCCAGAATTTCACTGTCCAAAAGCGCGCCGTGCAATGTGCGGTTGGAATTATCAATCCCAAAGCGACGACACAGCGCATCTAGGGACGCTGGCGAACCAGGGAATTTTTTACGTGCAATGCCAAGTGTATCAAGCGCTTGATCCATGGGCAGCAATGGGCGGTTAACCCAACCCAATTCTGCATTGAGAAACTTCATATCGAACGCTGCATTGTGAATGACCAGTTTGGACTCACCGATGAAGTCAACAAAGGCCTGCGCAATATCAGCAAAAACAGGCTTATCACGCAATAACACCTGACCAGGCGTCGGATCTTGCGGTGGCACCAACAAATCTGGACCGATCCCATGAATTCCAAATGCCCCCGCCGGCATTGATCGTTTGGGGTTGATATATTGGTGATATGTGCGACCCGTGGGCATGTGATTAAGCAGCTCAATCGCACCAATCTCGACAATACGATCGCCTTCACTCGGTTCAAATCCGGTGGTTTCTGTGTCGAGGACTATCTCACGCATGTGCTAAACCTTTTTCGATCTCAGTCAGAATATCTTTCACGGATTGGCGCGCATCGTCCAGCGTCAGCGTCGGGATAACCCATTGTGCGCGCGCACGTTTTTCGGCATCTGGCATCTGACGCGCTAAGATAAGATCAAAGTCCGTCTCAGACATTTCACCGCGCGCAAGAACGCGGGTGCGTTGAATATCTGCGGGCACCGAAACAACGGCGATTCCGTCGCATAAGTCATCCGCACCTGTTTCGAACAACAACGGAATATCCAGCACCACAATCTGATCAATGGCAGCCTTTAAAAATGCTGCTCGGTGGGCTGCGACCAGCGGATGAACCAACGTTTGAATATGATCAAGGACGTTTGGATCAGCGGCAATCAAATCGCGTAATTTAGGACGCGACACCGCGCCCGCATTAATCACGGCGGGATAATGTTTAGCAATCGAACCAGCCGCCGCACCGCCTTTGCCATACAAATCACGCACCACCGCATCCGCATCCCAAACAGGCACACCTTCATCCACAAACATGTATGCCGTTGTTGATTTGCCCATGCCGATGGACCCCGTAAGGCCAAGTACAAATGTCATGCGAGGACGGCGGCACGGGTATCAACATCAACCTCTGGTCGCACGCCAAACCAACGTTCAAACCCGGGAACAGCCTGATGCAAAAGCATGCCAAGACCGTCGACAACCACACACCCTGCGGCTTCTGCTTCAATCAAAAGGCGGGTCTTAAGCGGGTTATAAACCAAGTCTGTCACCACGGTCCCACGTCGAAGCCCATCCAGCGGCACGCGAAATTCTGGCTTACCAACCATGCCAAGGGATGTGGTGTTTACAACGGTTGCCGCGTCTTCCAGCATATTCCCCGCCTGCACCCAATCCACGACCGTCACCTTAGTCCCAAACGCAGACTTCAATGCCTCGGCCTTGGGTCGCGTGCGGTTGCTGAGAAATATTTCCTGCACACCCACATCAATTAAGGACGCAATCACCGCACGCGCAGCGCCGCCAGCCCCAAGAACAGCAGCAGGACCAATGGACGGTGCCCAGCCCGGTGCACCCTGTTTCAAATTGGCAATAAACCCGTAGCCATCCGTGTTGTCCGCATGAATTTTGCCGTCTTTACGAAAAATCAGCGTGTTCGCGGCACCGATCAAAGTCGCGCGATCCGTCGCAAGATCTGCAATTTCCAACACGTCAACCTTATGGGGTGCCGTAACATTGCACCCGACAAACCCCATCTTCGGCATCGAACGGATCACCTGTTCAAGATTGCCTTCATTCACAAGGATCGGAACATAAAAACCAGGACGATTATACGCCTTCAGCCAATGCCGGAACAATTGCGGCGATCTGGATTGGGAAATCGGGTTGCCGAGAACGCCGGCAAGGGGAATGGTTCGATCAGTCATGTTGGCAGTGTTCCGCGAAGAGTGAGATAAGACAAGAGTTCTAGCAGGGGCAGGCCCTGAATTGTAAATGTGTCGCCTTGTACCATACGAAACAGGCGAATGCCCTCTTCTTCTATCTTATAGCCACCAACGGACCAGCGGATACTGTCCCAATTGCGATCGATGTAGTCATCAAGATAAGCGTCAGAAAAATCACGCATGGTCAGGCGTGCCACACCAACGTGCCGCCACACAGGTTTTAGGTCTTCATAAATCACCGCGGCAGACAACAATTGGTGGGTTTCCCCTCGAAGCAGTAACAGTTGATTACGTGCCTCTCGTGGGGTTTCTGGTTTGGACAGAACCGTACCGTTAAATGATAACACCTGATCACACCCCAGTATGAGGGTACCAAAACCCTTCTCAGCGACCTTACGGGCTTTCATTTCGGCCAAAGTATCAGCAACATCGCGAGGCGAAGCGCCCTCAACCTTAAGCGCACATTTAACCGATTCTTCATCGATTCGTGCTGGCATAATCTGGCAATCCACACCTGCATTTAGTAGCAATTGAGCGCGAATTTCTGAACTGGATGCTAAAATAATCGGGTCAGGCATGTGGATATCCCAGTGGGTGATTGCGTGCACACGTCATGGGGTGGTTTGTGACTAAGGGCAACATCTGTGCTGATCTGATGAAGTTATGCAAGATGTCCGAAACCTATTCAGGCTTATCCACGAAGGATAAGGACGAATCTGGGTTGTGGATAGTTTTGAAGAGGACTCGTTACCGATGTATAATCAATCTCATGAAAAAATATTAAACCCTTATTTTACAATATGTTATTTATTTATTTTTGAATTTAAAAATGCTGATTGAGCGTTGCTAGCAGGGGGTAAAGATGTGGAGATGTGATTATTTTTGCATCATCCACAGCACAACTACATCTACATCCTTATTTAATATTCTTATTTAGAAGAAAGAAAACTGGCACCCCGGTGGCCGCCATAGGCGATTTGCCTGTCTGAATTGACACGTCTGCTTAGAAAGCTTAGGCAAAGACACCTTTCGTCCGAAAGAGTTTTCCAGAACAGAATATAAAGCGCCACACCTGTGGCCGGAGACCGATTGATGTCCGATGATGTAACGCCTGAAACAGCGATGCCAACTGACCGTTTGAACCTAGCTGACTTAAAGGCACAAAGCCCGAAGGATTTGTTGTCCCTCGCCGAAGAGCTGGAGATTGAAAACGCGTCAACTATGCGCAAAGGCGACATCATGTTTTCGATCCTCAAAGAGCGTGCCGAGGATGATTGGGTTATTGGTGGTGATGGTGTTCTGGAAGTGGTTCAGGATGGATTTGGTTTCTTACGCTCACCTGGTGCGAACTATCTTCCAGGCCCAGATGATATTTATGTTTCGCCGGATATGATCCGTCTTCATGCGCTTCGTACGGGCGACACCGTTGAAGGTGTAATTCAAGAACCGTCCGAGACAGAACGCTATTTCGCGCTAAAAACAGTTGAAATGATCAACTTCGAAGATCCGGAACGCGCTCGTCATAAGGTTGCATTTGAAAACCTGACACCGCTTTATCCTGATGAACGGCTGATCATGGAAACTGATGATCCAACCATGAAGGACCGTTCTGCACGAATAATTGATTTGGTTGCGCCGATCGGTAAAGGCCAGCGTTCTTTGATCGTGGCCCCGCCGAGAACGGGTAAAACAGTTCTTCTTCAAAACATCGCGCATTCAATCGCAGCGAACCATCCCGAGTGTTATTTGATCGTGCTTTTGATTGATGAACGCCCCGAAGAAGTCACAGACATGCAGCGTTCTGTTAAGGGCGAAGTTGTGTCTTCAACGTTTGACGAACCAGCCACACGCCACGTTGCGGTGTCCGAGATGATCATCGAAAAGGCAAAGCGCCTTGTTGAACATAAACGTGACGTCGTGATTTTGCTTGATTCAATTACACGACTGGGCCGTGCGTTTAACACGACTGTACCGTCATCTGGTAAAGTTCTGACGGGCGGTGTGGATGCGAACGCACTACAACGTCCCAAGCGCTTCTTTGGTGCTGCACGCAATATCGAAGAAGGTGGATCGCTGACGATTATTGCGACTGCCCTAATTGATACTGGCAGCCGTATGGATGAAGTCATCTTTGAAGAATTTAAAGGGACCGGTAACTCGGAAATTGTTTTGGATCGTAAGATTGCAGACAAACGCGTCTTCCCAGCGATGGACATCTTAAAGTCTGGTACGCGTAAGGAAGATCTATTGGTTGATAAAATTGATCTACAAAAGACCTATGTATTACGTCGTATTTTGAACCCAATGGGCACGACAGATGCGATTGAATTCCTGATATCTAAGCTAAAACAGACCAAGACAAATTCGGACTTCTTTGATTCAATGAACACATAATTAGTGTTATAAATCAGTAGGTTAATGAAAATGGAAACAATCTTTGCGCTCGCTTCGGCGGCCGGTAAGGCTGGTGTTTCCATTGTTCGGGTTTCGGGCCCTGACGCGCTGTCATATTGCAGTGCAATGGGTGCTAGACTGGACTCCCATGATCGGAGATTGGTTCGGCTGATATCCGAGGATGGAGCTTTAATTGATCAGGCTTTTGCGATCAGTTTTGCACCAAAGCGAAGTTTTACGGGTGAGCAAGTCGTAGAGCTTCAAACACATGGATCACCAGCAATTGTGTCCGCGGTATTGGATAGGCTTGGCGCATTGGGTGCAAGGTTGGCCGAGGCAGGTGAATTTACACGGCGTGCCATGGACAACGGCATGCTTGATTTGGCGCAGGTTGAAGGGCTTGCGGACCTGATTGATGCAGAAACGGAAAGCCAGCGCAAACAGGCTGTTCGGGTTTTCAATGGCGCACTTGGCGATCTGGCAGCGAAGTGGCGATCAAAATTGGTACGTGCGGCAGCACTACTTGAGGCGACAATCGATTTTGTAGATGAAGACGTGCCGGTGGATGTTTACCCGGAAGTGATGGCCCTTGTTACTGAAGTGTCTAAAGATATTCTTCACGAGGCTGCGGGTGTACGTATCCGTGAACGAATTCGTGACGGGTTTGAGGTTGCATTGGTCGGGCCCCCTAATTCTGGAAAATCAACGCTCCTGAACAAGCTTGCAGGTCGTGATGCGGCGATTACATCAGATATCGCGGGCACTACACGCGATGTAATTGAGGTCAAGATGGACCTTGATGGATTGCCAGTGACATTTCTGGATACAGCTGGACTGCGAAAATCTGATGACATGCTTGAAGAGATCGGCATTGAACGCGGTAAAGTACGGGCGCAATCTGCGGATGTTCGTGTGCACTTGCTTGATGATCTGGAGTCTAAAGTTGAAAATATTGGTGATGGCTTAGATATTTATTTAAAATCTAAAGCAGATTTAGATAAAAACTCACAAATGAGCAGTATTTCAGGAATGACAGGCTATGGCGTTGACCAATTGCTTAGACAAATATCTGCGTATTTAAAGACCCAAATCGCCGGAGCTGGCGTAGCTACAAGAACGCGGCACCAAATGGCGCTAGAAGTGGCTGGTGTCGATTTGACGTCCGTAATATCTAAGTTAGAGGATGGGAATATTCCGGTTGACCTTCTTGCGGAAGACTTGCGTCGTGCTATTCATGCATTAGATAGCCTCATAGGTCGTGTAGACGTAGAAAATGTGCTAGGTGAGATATTCTCAAGCTTTTGCATCGGTAAGTGAGGATTGTTTCACGTGAAACATGCATATGATGTTATTGTCATTGGTGGTGGTCATGCTGGCTGTGAAGCTGCGCATGCGGCTGCACGTAGTGGTGTTAAAACAATATTAGTAACGCTTCGGCGTTCGGATATTGGAGTTATGTCGTGCAACCCCGCCATAGGCGGACTCGGTAAAGGCCATCTTGTGCGCGAAATTGATGCGCTTGATGGTATTATGGGGCGTGCAGCAGATCAGGCGGGAATTCAATTCCGCCTTTTGAATCGAAAAAAGGGACCAGCAGTTCAAGGGCCCCGAACACAAGCGGATCGCGCCCTGTATTTGGCAGCTGCACAAAATCTTACAAAAATGCGCACTAATCTTGATGTTCATGAGGGCGAAGTCATCGATCTTCTAGTGAACGAAGGTCGAGTAGGCGGAGTTGTTTTAAAAGACGGCTCTGACATTTCCGCGCGCTCCGTGATTCTAACGTCTGGAACTTTTCTGCGTGGGATTATTCATATTGGTGACGTCACGCAATCCGGTGGACGTATGGGCGACGCACCGTCCATTGATTTGGCAGAACGTTTAACGTCATATGATCTTCCTATGGGGCGCCTGAAAACCGGGACACCGCCTAGACTAGATGGACGTACAATTAATTGGTCAGGCCTAGACGTTCAGGCCGCTGATGAAAAACCTGAACTTTTCTCATTCATGAATAGTGAGCCTATTGCGCGACAAATTTCTTGTGGGATCACATATACAAATCCACAAACGCATGATATAATTGAAAAAAATCTAGGCCGCTCTGCTATGTACGGCGGCAAGATTGACGGTGTAGGTCCTAGATACTGCCCGTCAATTGAAGATAAAGTCGTTAGATTTGCGGACAAAGACTCACATCAAATTTTCTTGGAGCCTGAGAGTTTATCTGATGATGTAATATACCCAAACGGTATATCGACCTCTTTGCCTATCGACGTACAGGAAGACTACGTTCACTCTATCGTCGGACTTGAGAATGCCACTATTTTACAGCCCGGCTATGCAATCGAATATGATTACGTTGATCCAAGAAGTTTAAGCACACAATTAGAACTCAAGAAAATGCCTGGCTTATTCCTTGCCGGCCAAATTAATGGCACGACTGGGTACGAAGAAGCTGCAGCACAAGGTTTGGTTGCTGGCCTGAATGCCGCTGCGCAAATTAAAGAGAATGGCCCAATTATGTTTGATCGTGCCACGTCTTACATTGGCGTCATGGTAGATGATCTGACAGTTCGTGGCGTGACAGAACCTTATCGTATGTTCACTTCACGCGCTGAATTTAGATTGTCGTTGCGTGCTGATAACGCTGATCAACGGCTTACGGAATTTGGGCGGAATACTGGCTGTGTCGAAGATGAACGTTGGAAAGTATATAGTTTGAAAAAAACCAAGCTTGATAGCGGGAGAGAATTACTTGGAAGTATTGTCGCAACTTCGCGCGCTTTGAATGCAGCGGGAGTAAAAGTAACTGTTGATGGACCTAAGCGGACCCTTCTTGATGCGTTGTCGATTGCCGGTACGACTGTTGATGATCTCAAATCTATTGATGATCAAATAGATGATATTACTCCTGAAATTGCGCTACAACTTGAACGAGATGCCCTTTATGCGCACTACGTAGATCGGCAATTAAAAGATATTCAGGCAATGAAACGGGACAGTGACAAGCTGATCCCTATCGATTTTATATATGATGACATTGCGGGCCTTTCAAATGAGCTTAAGGCTAAATTGAAGGCGACTTTGCCTGACAATCTTGCACAAGCTGCTAGAATTGATGGCATCACTCCAGCAGCTCTCATGCTTGTATCCGCTGAAATTAAAAAGCTACAAAAGACAGTGAAAGTATCATGAGTGATGAAAAACAAAGCGTAGGCGGCGTAGATGTTTCACGTGAAACATTCGAAAACCTCGAAAAACTTTCCGCTTTAATTATCAAATGGACGAAATCTATTAATCTCATTGCTCCTAAAAGTGTTCCCGACCTTTGGGATCGCCATATTGTTGACAGTGCACAGGTTTTTCTACGTGCGCCTCCGAATTGGACATCTTGGATCGATTTAGGAAGCGGTGGCGGTCTTCCGGGACTTGTGGTTGCTATTATGGACGATCAACGACGCCCACTGTCTCTTATTGAAAGTGATAAGCGTAAATGTTTGTTTTTGACCACCGCCCGACGTGAATTTGATTTAAACATCACTGTCGTAAATGACCGAATTGAAACAGCTGTTGCTGAAAGTGCAGATATTTTAAGTGCGCGCGCGCTTTCACCACTAAATGATCTTCTTACATATGCGACCAAGTTCCTGAACCCTGATGGATTTGCGTTGTTCCCGAAAGGTGCCAGATACAAAGAAGAACTAGACCAAGCTGCGCAAGCTTGGCACTTTGATGTAACGGCCCATGAAAGCCTGACAAACCCCGAATCCCGAATACTGCAACT
>Ga0114956_1002132_pt1 | contig 15662 bp, 14 predicted proteins | sample MaitaG_FD_87304 | JGI IMG/M metagenome (GOLD analysis project Ga0114956, IMG submission 87304) | Marine algal microbial communities from Maine, USA - Maine_Asex2 metaG | ecosystem: Host-associated > Algae > Red algae > Unclassified | place: Maine, USA | collected 2015-01-05 | reverse complement strand
TTATGTTTTAGCTGGTTTACATATGCGAAGGTCTACATCACAAGAAGCTTCTTTTAAATATTTTGTGTTAGGTGCTTTGTCTTCTGCAATATTCTTGTACGGGATTGCTTTAACTTACGGAGCTACTGGTTCTACTTATCTAACTCAAATTTCGTTAGCTGGTCGAAATAGCGCAGGTCTAGATCCAACTGTAGACTCTTCACTGATCTTGGTTGCTATGGCTTTGTTGCTTGTTGGTTTTGGTTTTAAAATCTCTGCAGTTCCTTTCCACTTTTGGTCACCCGATGTATATGAAGGCTCACCTTCGCCTGTTGTTGCCTTTATGGCTTCGGGAGTTAAGGTTGCAGCGTTCGCTGCTATGGTCCGGGTTTTTTCGATTGGGTTTGGGCCCTATATCTTGGATTGGCGTCCACTCATTGCTGGTTTAGCTGTTGTTTCGTTAATTGTTGGCTCTTTCCTTGCTTTGTCTCAGAAGAACATTAAGAGAATGTTGGCGTACTCTTCAATCAGCCACGTTGGTTTTATGCTGATTGCTTTTCACGGGTTTGGTAATGAATCAAATCTTTCAGCTAAGGCTTTGCTGTTCTATTTAGGTTCGTATGCATTTCTAACCGCAGGCACATTTGGGGTTATTACTTTGCTTTCAGTTAATGATTCTCAATTAAATGATTCTGAGCATTCTTTGGACGATTATCGCTGCATGGCTTCTAAAAAGCCTGTGTTAGCTGTAATGTTGGCTGTGCTGTTATTTGCTCAGGCTGGTATTCCGTTCACTTCTGGATTCTGGGCTAAGTTCAGAGTAATTTTTGCTGCCGTAGAAAATGGTTCTTATTTCTTGGCTGCAATTGCTATGCTTGCGGCTGTTGTGGCTGCGGTTCTGTATCTACGGATTGTTGTTTCGGTGTTTATGTCTTCTAAGCCTGAAGATGAAGCCGTTCTATCTGAAGCTAATCAAGCTACTCTAGATTCTCGTCGCTATCAGATCTTTGGCTATCCCTTTGCAGGTTTGCTCGCTGTAGCACTATGTGTAATTGCAACAATTGGTTTAGGCGTTTACCCAGATTTTGGCAACGAAGTATTAGACAAAGCAGCTACCAACATTGAGATATCTCAATAGCCGCTATCCCTAAACGTCATTCCTGGTTCTAAAATATCACTCCCGGCCCCAAATGCTATTCCCAACTCTAAAACGTCATTCCCGTCCGGTCCTGTCATTCCCAGCCCGTGCTTGCACGCCGACTGGGAATCTAACTCGACTGGTTCTCGCGACTGAAAATCTAGATCCCCGTGTCGGAGCACGAGGATGACAGTTTGTTATTGTGGTGGTGGGTTCAGGTCTGACTCTTATGATGACTGGAGCGGGGGAGCGATGATGGCTGGAGCGGGTGCTAGACGGTCGGCAACCCGAACTTGGGTTCTCCTGTTTAGAAAGAATTACCCACCTGAAGCTGCGCTGTCACCTTCGGGGGAAGCTATTGCTGAATCCAGCGGATCTTTTAGCCAATCTTGTGGTAGAACCACTTTTTGTGGCCCACCTGTGTGGCCTCTTTTAGATCGTATATTTTCTTCTGGAAGTTCATGATCTTTGATTGTTAATAATAAGTTCTCTAGTTCTGGAATACTTTCAGCCATTCCTAACTGTTTTTTGATGGCACCACCAACGGGGTAACCCTTTAGATACCAAGCAGTATGTTTTCGAAATTCTCTTATACCTTTGTGATCGCCAAACCATTCGGTCAAAGCTTTTGCATGCTCGAGCATTATCGTTTTGACTTCATTTGTTGTTGGGGGTTTAGGGATTGGTTTAGAGTTAAACGCTGCTGATAGTTGACCAAAGAGCCAAGGTCTGCCTAAGCATCCTCGACCAATAATGACTCCATCGCAGCCTGTTTGGTTCATCATCGCTATAGCATCTTCAGCTTGCCAGATATCGCCGTTGCCGAGAACGGGTATTGAAGTAACAGCTTGTTTTAACTTTGCAATCGTTTCCCAGTTGGCTTCTGCTGAATATAGTTGTTCAACAGTTCGGCCGTGTAACCCGACTGCCGCAATCCCGGAATCTTCTGCGATTCGACCAGATTCTAAATAAGTTGTATGTGTCTCGTCGATTCCTATTCGCATTTTAATCGTAACGGGAATAAACTCAGCAGCTTTGACTGCTGAGTTTAAGATGGCTTCAAATAGTTGCCGTTTGTAGGGGAGCGCACCGCCACCACCGTTTCGTGTTACTTTGCGAACCGGGCAGCCAAAGTTGATATCGATGTGGTCAACTAAATCGCCCTCAACAAGTATTCGAACTGCTTTGTAAGCTACTTCTGGATCTACAACTGCTAGTTGTAGGCTCCTTGGGATTTCGTCTGGAGCAAACGCAGCTAGTTTAAAAGTTCTTTCGTTCTGTTCACACAATGCTCGAGCAGAGATCATCTCACTAACATATAATCCGGCCCCATAGCTACGACAAATCCTGCGAAATGGCGAATTTGTTACTCCTGCCATTGGTGCAAGGACAACAGGCATGCCAACCTTAATAGGGCCTATCTGTAAAGGAGAATAACTAAATTTTGTTCCCGGTTCATTTGTGCTTACATTAGACAGCATTATATCAGTCTAGTGTTTTTATTTAATCTGCCAAGTTTGAGGTTACAATTTGGTTTGTGATCAAGCTGGACCTTGAAAGTCATTTTAGAACAGCACATGTATTTGTGTATTCGTGCAAAGCTGAACAGCTAAAAGCATTGTTGCCGGATAACTTATCGCTAGATACTTTTGGATCTTCCAATGGATATTTAGCAGTAACCTTTGTGGATTCTTTGGATTTAAGACCGAAAGGCTGGTCTAAGAAGTTTGGTCTCAGTTTTGAAATGGTTGAATACTTAATTTTTGTTCGCATAAAACGTCTGATGACAGAACGCTGGCTGGATTTTTCTTAGCCCAGACTCTAACGCCAAGCCGCTTAGCCGTACTTGGTGCCAAATTATTTACAAAATACAAATTCAAGCACGATAATTCAAGCCCAACAGTAACAGACTCGAGTTTCTTTATTGAGTCTAAAACATCTGGGATGTTATTTGAAGCTTCACTTGATCCCTCATCGTCTGAAGAGAGTAAGTGGCAAGACAATTTGCATCTAATGAAACCTAGATCATTTAATTTCTCTAAGCTAAATGATAATAAAACATTAACAATCAGAGGAATATTGAAAAATTGGAAACCGCTTCCTCTAAAAGCCTCAAAAGCTGATATTGACATGACTGATCTAGGTATAACTGAATCTGAGCTTGCGGTTGCTTTCTTAGTCCAAGAGGTTCCATATCGTTGGAAGTTTGGCAGATTAGACTGATGCAAGAGAGAGGCAAATTGATGGTGTAAAGAATATAGTTAAGTTTAACTGGACATATTATGCATTAAGTCTGTTTATAATTAGCACATTATCAATCTCTATATATTATTACTCAGTGTTTTGGATATTGGTAATTCCTCCGATAATTGTATTGATAGCAGCCACGATATTATCTTTATTCGTATCTCACTGGATTTATGATCGGTCAGATTTATACGATCTTAGTTGGTTAGATACTTTAAATATGGGGGAAGCGTCAAAAGTTGTTAACCTCCATGCAGGTTTTGATGAAACAAGTGAAATTTTGAAACAAAAGTTACATTTAGATAATTTAATTTCAATAAATTTCTATAACTCTAAAGCACATACTGAATCGTCCATTGCTAGAGCCCAAGAACCTATAAATGCAATCCCTTCACTCAAATTATCAACTGATGATCTTCAACTTGATTCGCAAAGCATCGATTTAGCAACAATTTTTTAGCTGCACACGAAATTCGAGATCAAGAAGAACGTCGTAACTTCTTAAATCAGATAGCTAAATCGCTTAAACCTGATTCGCATCTTGTAGTTGTAGAACATCTAAGAGATTTTGCTAATTTTGCTGCATTCAATATTGGTTCGTTTCATTTCTTTAGTCAAAAACAATGGCATGAAGACTTTGATGATGCAGGATTCCTATTACAAGACGAAATTAAGATAACACCCTTCATCTCGGTTTTTATTTTAAGCAAAAAATGATGGATAAATTTCATAACTAGTTTAAAGAGCTAGGCTGTTGGTGTGGCAGATCGTACTTCAACTCCATCATTTGGATCTGGGAGAAGAGAATCTCATGATGCCTCAGCTTTCTATGAAAGATTCAGAGCTCCAATAATTTCTGAAGAAGAAGAAATTAACAGGCCTCACAAGCTTATTGACCAAGTTGGCGTTGGTCGCTGTTTTGTTGGTAACAGCTCAAAAATGGCTGAACTGCCAGATAATAGTATTGCGCTAGTAGTAACTTCACCTCCATATTTTGTTGGCAAAGATTATGAACTTGCTGTGGCCAACGATTCAGATGACTCAGATATCCCAAAGTCGTATTTAGATTACCTGCAAATGCTCAGGGACGTATTTTCTGAGTGTGTTCGAGTTTTAGAACCGGGTGGTCGAATAGCAATCAATATTGCAAACCTTGGCCGCAAACCATACAGAAGTTTAAGCTCTGACGTCGTCGGGATATTACAAGACGATCTGGGTTTACTGCTCCGTGGCGAAGTAATTTGGGAGAAATCAAAAACCTCCTCGGGATCATGTGCTTGGGGTAGTTTTACAAAAGCATCAAACCCAGTAATTCGTGACATGACCGAACGAGTGATAATTGCAAGCAAAGGGCGCTTTGACAGAGCTCAAGATGCGGCAACTAGAATTAGCAAGGGCTTGCCACACGTGTCTACTTTATCGAACGACGAGTTTATGGATGCAACGACAGACGTCTGGCAAATCGATCCAGTGTCAGCAAAATCGATTGGGCATCCAGCTCCGTACCCAATTGAATTGCCTTTACGTATAATAAATTTGTACACATACGAAAACGATTTAGTACTTGATCCTTTTTGTGGCTCAGGTTCAACACTCATAGCATCAGCAAATTCTGGCAGAATAGGAATTGGCTTTGATCTCGATGAGAAATACGCCGAGATGGCCAATGTAAGATTAAATCAAGAAGCTATTCAGTATTCAAAAAAAGATCGATACTCCGCGTCAACTGTAGCTAAAAAGAAAGTAAAAGATTTAGCTGAAGCCCATCTGTTATCTCAAGGTATGAGTGTCAGCCAATCAACAAAACTTACAAAAAGTTCAAATGGGGTAGGCTACGATTTTCACATTACTGATCCTGACGGCAAACAATCATGGGTTGAAGTTGCTGGTTCTTTTGCAATTGGAAAATCAGGAAAAATAAGTTCAGATGAAGTATTAAAAATACTAGGTAGGGCTTCGCTCGCAAAACAAAGTAAAAATGTTTTGCAAATAATTGTATTAGTTGCGGAATATCCTGCAGACATTTCATTAGCTGGTAAGTACCTTAAAGAAGCAGTTGAATCTGGTTTGATAGAACTTGAGCTTATAAAATTAGATTAGATGATCCGTGTTAGTCAATCGCCAAATATATTCAATGCCAGTTTCATTAGGGGCTAACTTTTCAGTTGGGCTACTATCTAAAATCATTTCATAGTTGAGTAATGTTGGAATTGATTTACTAGGAATATTAGTAACGTCATGGTGAATTTCGATACGATCTACATCGTCAAGCTCTAAAGCAGCTATCGATATAGCTTTCACAGATTCAGTCATAAAACCTTGTTTGGTGCTGCTCTTAGTTAGCCAATAACTGATCTCGTAGCCACCAGGCCCAATTCTTTTACGTAGAGCTACTCCGCCAATTAGTTCGTCCTCCTTGTAGATGCCATACTCAAAGTCGCTAGTTTCATCCCACTGGCTTGCCCATACCTCGATGATATTAACTCTTTGTTCCAAAGATATTGGATCTTTAGACATCCACTGCATCCATGGCCGCAGATGTTCATCGTTGGCAGCGATAACCATACCTAGCTCTTCAGCATCGGACTTTTTGTACTTTCTTATAGTGAGTCTTTCAGTTTCTAGCTCACTTGGCATCGTTCCCATCCGGATTAGTTTAGCTAGTCAGGATATGTATTGTTATTTATTAGTGAATTTATATGTTACCCAACTATCAAGGTCTTTAAAGTTGACAACTTTAAGCGTTTTATAATATGAAAGTATTTCTTTCGATTGGGTTTGGAGTATTCCAGAGACTATAAGATTTGCATTTGGTTTGAGTAGGTCAGTTATTTTATTTGCTAGTTCTTTCTGTATCGGGAGTAATAAATTCGCGACGATTAAATCAAATTTAATATCAAAAGACTCTAAATCATCAAGCGAGAAATTTATGTTTTTGACATTATTTACACTGGCGTTAATATTCGCAGCTTTAATTGCATCAGGATTATTATCTATACCAAAACTAGTCGCCCCTAATTTTGAAGCAAGAATTGCTAATACTCCAGAACCTGTCCCAACATCTAAGAAGTTTGGCGCAGCTGCATCAGGTTTTATGTTTTGAGTCATTACTTCAATAATGTAATCGATCGCTAAAGAAGTGGTTGGGTGTTTACCATGCCCAAAAACTCTACTACTCTCAATTTTTAATTTAATCAGCTCTTTTTCGGTCTGGATATTTAGATGATTTATGTTTGGTTGTGACCAGTCCGAATTATCTGGAACAACTTTAGAATCACCTTCCAAAATATTTTGAGCTGCTTCCGCGAGTTCCTTTGATTCAAAACCTGCAGTTATCTTATTATCTTCGTCAATTAGGATCCCTGTAGTTTGTGAGTCCCAAAGCTGGCTACATATTATTTCTTTGTCGACATCGTTAGATCTGATAATTAAGTGCCAAGACATAATTAATGTTACCACTTCTTAAAGTTGTTAGATTTAGGATCTTCATTACTTAACCTGTTAAGTTGAAGTGATGGAATTCCAAGCTAAAAAACCACATGCAGCAATAGACATTGGGACCAATTCAATGCATTTGTTAGTCGCACAGTTACTTGAATCTGGGTCGGTAGAGACTTTGACCGCAGAGCGCGAATCAACCCGGCTAGGCCAAAACATGGGTGAAGAAAGAATGCTTACTGAGGCAGCGATCGAGAGAGCGCTGTCTACGTTGAAGCGTTATAAAGCTATAGCCGATAGCTATGAAGCAACAATATCTGCAATAGCCACCAGTGCTGTACGTGAAGCTAAGAATAAATCGGTATTTATCAATAGAGCGTTAGACGAAGTTGGTGTCAAAATTGAGACTATCAGTGGGGTTGAAGAGGGTCGATTAATACACAGCGGGGTTGTTCAAGCTCTAGATGTATACAGTAAAAAAATCTTAGTATTTGATATTGGTGGTGGTAGCACTGAGTTTATTGTTGCACATAAAGGTCAAGTTCTTGACGTTCGTAGCATAAAACTCGGGTGTATTAAGTTAACTGACCGTTTCTTCCCAGAGGGTTTAGCCACTAACAGCTCTAGGGAGAATAGTAGTAAATATATTCGGAGTTATTTGGCATCGGTCAAACAAGAGCTATCTGTCCATAGTTTTGATCAAGTGATTGGTTGTTCGGGAACTATAGGTGCTGTCGCAAATATGATTGCGTTTCTAAACGGTAAAAATATTAAACAACTTAATGGCGCACAAATTTCAGCGGACGAAATATATTTTGCTGCAGAGAAAGTCTTTGAAATGGATTCAGCTTCAAGAAAGGCTTTACTGGGTTTAGATGATAAACGTATTGATATTATTACGGGTGGCATTTCACTATTGGTAGAGATTACCAAAACATTTAATATCGATAATCTAGTTATTTCGTCTTATGCACTCCGAGAAGGGATCCTATATGATCGATTAATTGGGCCGTCAGGAAGATCAACCATAAATCTTCGCAAGGTTAACGCAAGTAGGCTCTCGAAACAGTTAGATAACGATCCAGCCCATGCTAAACATGTTGCAAAACTTGCTGAAATTATATTTGATAAGACTCAGAGCTTGCATAAGCTAGATGTCGAAGCCAAAGAACTTTTAGAACTGAGTGCCTTATTGCATAATATTGGATTATCAATATCTCATTCTGCTCACCATAAACATTCATATTATATGATAAAACACAGTGATTCATTAACTGGATTCACTGAACATCAAATAAATATTGTTGCATTGATAGCAAGATTTCATAGAAGAGCTAAACCTTCAAATCGAGTTTCGGAGTTTGAGAAACTATCAGACTGGAATCAGTATTTGGTTTCTGTTCTTGCTGGTATCTTACGAATAGCCATTGGCCTAGATCGAAGGCATTTGGCTGTTGTCGAAGATATAGACATTCAAGTGTCGGACTCTACAATTAAATTGGGACCAATAGCAAGTGTTGATGATGATTTATCGCTTGAGGTCTATTCAGCTTCTGAGAGGTCTGAGCTTTTAGCTGAAACCCTTGGCAAAGAAATACTAATATCGAGTTAATCTTTAGACCAGATTCTGGTATTAAGATTTAGCTCTTCAATAATTTCTAAGATATCTTGAATTTCGTTTAACATTTTTGTTATTTGTTCAGGATTTGTTGCGGGTGTATCCACTGATGGTTCAAGAAACTTCCTTTTAGATGGGACTGCAATAAAAACAGCGGAATCTTTAAAAGCAATTCTAATTTTATTGTTATCAAATCGCTGTACTAGGTCTAAGATTCTTTGAACCATTGAGGAGCTTAAGATGTAGCGGGCTTCTACTTGGTCGGATGAGTGTACGGCGAACCTTTTTTCAAACTCTGGGTTTTCTAGTTGGACAAGATCGGTTCCTCTTCTGCCGGTAAGTTTTTGAAGGTTTCTTCCTATGCCTCCCAACATGCTTTCAGCAAGGTCGGGCATGACAAACGTTCTACCCTTAAAATTTTTGTTAAAATCAGCTATTAACAATACGCCTTGAAAAATTGTGTCATGGCTTTTATTGCCATCAGCATCTTCGTGTTCACTTTCTGCATGAATTTCTGCTAGACGAAGTTGAGTTTTACCATAAGAGCCAGCTATGAGATCTTCTGTTTTATATCGATCAATGCTGCTTCTGTATAATTCAGAGTTGCTGAAGCTAGAACGGTCAATGCCAGAATCTGCATCAAATTTCAGGCTTGGGTTAATTTCGTTTACAAGAGGAGGTATCACAGAAGATTTATAGTTATTGGCGTACTCGTTTTTTGATTTATTGTATTTATAGAAAATAATGCCTGCAGCAATACCGCCAGCTGCAACAATAAATACTGTTGCAAACAATATCTTTATCAGAAGGCTTAGGCAAACAAGTATTAGAACACTTCCTCCAACAGCTGAAAGCTGTGTTTTTAGCTGTTGTCGAAATCCTAATCTATGAGACTCTAAGCTTAATAAGCTTGGCTGGAGTTTTGTAACGATTTCTGATACATCAAACATTCAAGCAACCTCTATCAATAATCAATGAAGAACCCATTTGCTAAAACTCCGTTCTAACGCTTTCCTTTTTATCTTCGTCGGCTTCAAAATAGTTATCTGAATCAAAATTGAACATTTGTGCCACTATATTTGTTGGAACAGACTGTACAGAATTGTTTAATTCATAAACTGCAGCATTATATGCTCTTCTAGATGCAGAAATTTGTTCTTCAACTTCTGTCAAATTTCTTTGTAAGTTTATAAATTGTGAGTCAGCTTTTAGGTCAGGGTAAGCCTCTGAAACAGCTAATAATTTTGCAATCATAGGACGCATCTGTTCTTCTGTGTCTAGCCGTGTTTGTCTGTCCGTCGGTTGCATTATTTTGCTTCTGAGTTCTGTGATTCGTTGAAAGGTTTCAGTCTCATGTGCCGCATAGGCTTTTACAGTTTCAACTAAGTTTGGGATAAGATCAGCTCGTTTCATCAGATTGATATCAATAGAACTAAATGAGTTCTTAACCATGTTCTGTTTTTTAACAAACCCGTTGTATGAGATTGCAACAAATACAGCTATAACAATTAGCAGGCCTATTATTATGTATAAATAAATCACAGTTATACCTTATCTTGGCTTTCATGATCTAAAAGCAGCTGTTTAATTCTTAAACCATAATAATATCCACCAAGTTCTCCGCTGCTTCTGAGAACTCTATGACATGGAACAAATACACAGTTTAAATTCTTTCCACAAGCGCTAGCTACAGCCCGATGCGCTTTTGGTTTCTCAACTGATGCTGCTAAAGATTGGTAAGAAGTTGTATCTGAAACTGCTATATCTTTTAAATGCTGCCAAACTATTTTCTGGAGGACTGTCCCAGTTTGTTTAGTCTTGATATGTTCAAATTGTTCAAAATCTTGATTCTCATAACTCGTAACAGCAGCTTGGAGTTTAATATTATTTGCTAGCTCAATATTCTTGTTATCAAGCTTTGCTTTAGTTGTTAACTTTGCTAATGATTCAAAACCTGAGGCTATGACAGCGTCAACATCACTCAAAATAGAAAATTCTTCGTCTAATAGACTGTACGTATAGCCAAACATCACTAAAAATCCCTCTTTGTCTGTATTTTAACATTCTACTGATCTTTACTCATGGCAAACTTTATTGCGCTAGATTGTTAGAATGAGCCCAGGTATGGTTATCATTCGCTCAATTCTTTTTGTTGTCCCAATGCTTCTAGTTTCCTGTACCGCTCTTGCCACTGGGACCCCAGAACCAACTGAAACTCTGTCAGTTCGTCAAACAGCCGAACGCCTAACTAGCAATGATATTGCAAATTTAATAGGTCAAGGCGCTCTTGAGCCGGTCTGTGAAGAACTTTCAAACCCAGTTCATGGAGCAACGTTTAAATGCTCAGCCCAAGCTTCTGATAATCGGGTTGTATTCTTATCAGGCAAAGTCGAAATAGACGGCCGAATCTCGTTAGTAACAACCAATGTTGTTTTGGCATCAGATTTGCCTGAGATCGAAAAAGTCGCCGTTGTCTATGTAAACCAACGTCTTCAAGGGAACTATCCTCCAAATACTTTAACTTGTGGAGAGTCTTCAATTATTTTGAATACGCAGAAAGTTATTGCCTGTAGTTTTATAGAACCAGGTTCGGGTGACATCTTTGATGCAGAAGTCCGTATCGATGACTTAGCTAATAAAAAAGTCACCGTAAGAATAGCCGGTCAGCCTAGGGCTTAACAACCTCAAAGTTTGTGATCCGTTTTTTAATGTCAACATGGCTTAGCTGTACAGTGACTTTTTGTCCAATAGTCAACTCATCATTGCTAGGGATGGATGAAACTATCGCAGGGTCTTTAATTTGAATTATTAACTTTTCTTCGTCTTTGTATCTCTTCTTATCAATTATGAATGCTTCAAAAGAGTTACCCACTTTATTTTCTAAGATCATTGTTTCAGCTAAATCTAGAACTGCTCGTTCCAAAGAGCTAGCTTTTTGTTTCGATTTGCCCATAATTCCTGGAAGTTTATCTAAAACATCGGTAACCCAGCTCGGTGTGGGTTCGCTGGCAAAGTGAGCTAATAGAATTTCGTTATTGTATCTATCAACAAGTCTTCTTAGGGGCGCAGTTACATGTGCATAAGGAGATGCAATTGCATGGTGTAGCAAATCTGTTTCTGGTTTAGCCGTCGCAAGATTTATATAGCCGGCTCCTCGAAATGATCGTGTTGCTTGGTTTAGGAAGGCTATCTGGTTTGGTCCATCGGGTTGGATCGATCTTACGAATTCAGCGTAGTTAGTTGATTTTGGCCAATCTAAATCTAAAGCTTTTGCAATGTTTCTTAAAGTGGTAATTGTTTCATCAGTTGCTTTTGGTAAGTTTCTGAGGATCCCTGTATTGATTTTCAGGAGCGTTTTAGCTGCTACCATGCCGGTCAGTAATGAAATTTGAGCGTTCCAGTTTTCTACCGGTAAAGATACTTCAAATTCAAGTTCATAAAATCCGTTTACTTTTGTTATTTGCTGAGCCGGAAGGTTAACGCTTATACCACCCCGATTTTTTTCTTGAATCTGTCGTAGTTGTCCAATTTCTTTAAGTAACTGAAGTGGACTGTTTGTTGCTGAAGTGTCAGAGTCAATTTCTGTTTGGGCCGTTTTATACGAGATTGCTCTATCAACTTGTACAAGACAACGTGATAGTTTCCAGTTTGTTTCGGAACCGTCTTTGTCTAAATCTATTTCCCAAAGAAGAGCTGGTTTTCTCGTTTTTTCTAAGAGGCTAGCTTTGTCTTCACTTATCTCAGTTGGGTGTAGCGGGGTTCTTAGATCGGGGCTATATAAGGTGACGCCTCTAGTGTTAGTTTCTATATCAGTTGCTCCACCAGGTTTAACAAATTCTGCTGGATCAGCGATAGCGTAAAAAATTGTGTAGCCGCTTGAGTCTTTTTCTGCGTAGAACGCTTGGTCTAAATCAATTGAACCTTCAGGATCTATGGCGATGAACTTTATGTCAGTTCTGTCTGTTCTTTCATATCCCATAGGAGTAAGATTTTTTACTTCTTCAACCACTTGATCAGGAAACTGTGTAGGAACTTCTAATTCAGAACGGATTTGCTCGAACGCGTCTTCAAATTCGGAAGGAGTTTTGATGCAGAGTTTAGCCATGCCTCAAACTTAGCAAGAATAAACTAAGATACTGTTTTAACGATTACTTTCGAGTTTGTCTTTTATGCGAGACATAACTCTGTCCAAAACTACAAGTTCAGTTTCGTTGAGATTGTCAAAGAACCAATTTTTTATGTCTTTTTCATGGCCGGGTTGAGCTTTTTGATGTGCTTCTAAACCGGCTTGTGTGAGTATCGCCCAGAGACCTCTTCGATCATCTTCGCATTCTTGTCTTTCTAAATAACCAATCTGAACAAGTCGGTCAACTCGATACGTCAAACGGCTGCGTGATACCAGAACTTTATTAGCAAGCTCGCTCATCCGAATCTTCTTAGAATCTATTAATACTAGAGTGTCTAAGATTTCGTAATCGGTTAAAGAGATATGTGAATGTTGCTGAAGCTCGCCATCAAGCCGTTCCATCATTCGAGTAGTTGCAGCCAAATATGTGTGCCAAGTTTCTAACTCTCGATTTGTTGGCGAATCCATCACAAAATAGATCCTAGTTGAATGAGATGTATTTCTTACTATTTTATACAAAAATTGAAGTACTTTATTTTTGGCAACTCTTACACCAAGTTGTTGTCCTAGCATCTAATTTTGTTGAACTAAGTTCTGTTGAACATCTAAAACAGGGTTCTCCAGCACGACCATAAGCTGATAATTGGGTCTGATTCCGTCCAGCCTCACCATTGGCATCTCGATAGTCTCTAAGCGTTGTTCCTCCATTGTCTATCCCTTTGGATAAAACATTTTGGATTGCTTCTAAGAGGCGCTCAGCCTGCTGCTTTGTTAGTTTTTTTAACTCTGGATTAACCTTGGAAAGCCAAAGTGCTTCGTCAGCATAAATATTGCCCACACCGGCAATAGGTTTTTGAGACAAAAGCTGAGTCTTTATGTATCTGCTACTTTTTTTAAGATTCTCCCAGAATATTTCTGCTGTTAATTCTGGGTCAAATGGTTCTGGCCCCATTGCCTTTAATGTTGCCAGTTCGCTGTAGTCTCCCGTAGCAACAACCTTGATCCTGCCGAATCGTCTAACATCGCTGTATTCAAGAATTGATTTATTCTCCTGCTTATCTTCTAGCTGCCACCATGCTCTAATGTATTTGTCCTCGGTAGGGGAGACAACTACTCTCAACTTTCCAGTCATACCTAAGTGAACGATAAGTTCACGGTCATCGTCAGTTGCAGTTATTAGGAACTTTCCTCGTCGTCTTATTTGAGTCAGGCTTGCTCCAATTAGCTCAACTGCTTCTGAAAATTTTTTAGATTCATGGGACCACGCATCAGTTATTTCAACGTCAGCTATTTTATCTTCAAGCTGTGTTAAGACGGTTTCAACTTCAGGTAGTTCTGGCATATATTCGTTACATTCTATTTGGAATTGGTATGCACAAAAGGTTAAGAAGCGTTTCCAATGTTTTTCTTGTTAATTGTGTCACTGCAAGCCAAGAACTTCTTACTGCTTCCTTTTCTTGAGTGAGGATGTGACAGCTGTCGTAGAACTGGTTAAAAGCTGATGCAAGAACATATGAAAACTCTGCAACAACATTGGGTGAATTTGTCTCGATGCACCGTCCAATTATTTCTGGCATTTGCAACAACGTCAGAATTAATTTTCGCTCTGAATCGTTTTGTGGTTCAACCAGCTCGCCAGGTTCAAAACTTTGCTCAGCGGCTTTATTAAGAGTTGATTGCGCACGAACAGCAACGTACTGAAGGTATGGTCCTGTTTGGCCTCTTAGTTGAGTGAACCTATCTAGATCAAAATTGTAGTTTGTCGTTCTATGGTTTGATAATTCACCATATGCAAGAGCGGCCACGCCGACTTGGCTAGCAATGTTTTTGCGCTCTTGTTCTTCGTAATCTTGAGCAAGGTTGTTATCATTTAGCTGTTTAAGAGCTAGCTCTTGTGATTCTTGTACCAGGTCGTTTAGTGATGGTAAATTTCCGTCTCTTGTTTTGAGAGGCTTCCCATCTGGGCCGTTTACTGTCCCATTACTTGCATGGATTAAAACCGTGTTGTCTTTAGTGAGTCTAGATTTTTTGGCGGCTCTGAAAACCTGGGTAAAGTGTAGCGACTGTCTGTTATCAACAACATAGACAATTTTGTCAGCTTTAAAATCTTGGACTCTTTCATCGATCGTTGCAAGATCTGTAGTTCCATAAGTTAAACCACCACGAGAGTTCAATAACATGAGTGGAGGCATCTCGGTTTTGTCTTCAGGCTTATTTACATTGATTATTAACGCTCCGTCGCTCTCTTCAGCTGCCCCATTCTCTTTCATATTCTCAACCATCTTGTCAATCCTGGTTGCCACTGATGCTTCGCCTAACCAAAGCTCAAATTCAACACCCAAGCTTGAATAACTTTTGTGTAACGACTCAACAGAGATATCTCGGAAGTGCTGCCATAACGCATTATATCCAGGATGTTTTTCTTGAAGCTTTACAGTAGCCTGGCGTGCTTTCTCAGCAAACTCTTCGTCTGTTTTGCAACGGGCTGATGCTTCTGGGTAAAGGGTTTCTAAATCTTTTATAGAGACCGGTGATTCAGATGGAAATGGTCCCGCTGAGTTTTCTTTAAAGTATTCTAGCTCTGGGAATTTGTCTTCGATGGCGGCGATCAGCTGACCCATAGGTAAACCCCAGTCGCCAAGGTGAACGTCTCCAGTAATTTTATATCCTGCGAGTTTATATGTACGTTTAAGGCTCTCTCCGATGAGTGCAGTCCTTAGATGGCCAACGTGTAAACTTTTTGCTACGTTTGCTCCGCCATAGTCGATAATTATATTTTCTGATTGTGCTTTTGGGATACCTTGATCTTTAGCCTGAAACATTTCGGATGCTTTTTTTGCCAAGAATTTGTCTGTAACAGAAATATTTAGAAAACCTGGACCTGCAATATCAACTTCAGAAATTATAGAAGAGCTGCCTAATTCATCAGCAATTGTTTGGGCTAGTTCTTTTGGATTTAGACCTGCCGGTTTAGCTGCGGCTAGAGCCCCGTTGCATTGGAATTGGCAAAGTTCGGGACGTTGCGAGACGGACACTTCTCCGAATTTTGCTTCTAAATTCTGCGTTTTAAAAGCAGCTGATGTTAATTCTGTAAGTTCTTCTAAGATTGACACTTG
>Ga0114956_1002130_pt1 | contig 15665 bp, 10 predicted proteins | sample MaitaG_FD_87304 | JGI IMG/M metagenome (GOLD analysis project Ga0114956, IMG submission 87304) | Marine algal microbial communities from Maine, USA - Maine_Asex2 metaG | ecosystem: Host-associated > Algae > Red algae > Unclassified | place: Maine, USA | collected 2015-01-05 | reverse complement strand
ACTTTTGCCCAGAGGCAATGGTTTACGAGATCATTTGCTGGCGGAAGTTGTTGTCCCAAACTTTGTTGCTCCTCACCCCCCAACCCCCTCTCCTCGTGAATTCGGTCAGCGTTTGATTAGATGACAGCGTCTTTAGGTCCGAATTCACGAGGAGAGGGGGAGCTAGTTTTTATGGTTGGATGTAAAGTAAGTGTCATTGAAAGTAAGTGCCATTGGGCTAGCTTCTTGCCGCTCACCGTTTCGATACCACGATAATAACCAGTGTTTTGATTCAAATGTGGCGCTGTCCAATTAAGCAAGCCCCTTAATTGGACAGCGCCACTTTCGTGAGCGGCAAGGCGCTAGCCGCCGGTGAATGGCGGGTAAAACCGGCGGCTAGCGCCTTGCCGCTCACATTTGCGCTACTACGTAAATAACAAAGCTTTTGATTCAAATGTGGCGCTGTCCAATTAAGCAAGCCCCTTTAAGCAAGCCCTTGATCTAACGACCAGAAAAATAGTTGCCTACAACTTCTCTGTCTTCGATTCTTGCAAGCCGTCTACGGTTGGGAGACCGTAAAGGAATCCTTGTCCCAGATGGAATCCCATCTGGCAACAGGTGAGGTGTTCGGCTTCGGTCTCCACGCCTTCGGCCAGCGGTATCGATCCAAGATCGAGGGCCAATCGCACAAGCGTCGCGACCATTTCCTGTCGCGTGCCGGGAGCTCTATCAATATTGCGGATCAACCGCATGTCAAACTTAAGAACATCCGGTGGCACCTCGCTCAGTTCCATCAAACGCCCTTGACCCGCTCCAAAATCATCGAAAGCTAATTGGATTTGGAGATCGTACAATAACTCTTTTAATTGCTTAATATCTTCCAATTCTGTCACCGCCGCTTCGTGAATTTCGAGCGAAATATTCGCCAGAGGGAACTGATTTCGCAAATCTTTGAGCGCATCCATCAAACGTTCATTGACGACTTCAGCCGGATGCGTGTTGAGATAGATATCAGCGTCGCCAAACGGCAATTCCGAAGCAACGCGAAGACCCTCTTCACGCATTAATTCGCTCAGCATCGCCTGTTGACCTAATCGTTCAGCGGTTCCAAACATGGTGGCAGGATTTTTTAGTCCATCCAAATCGCTTCTGGCCAGAACTTCGTAGCCTCGGACTTTATTTTGATCCATCGCAACGATGGGTTGGAAATGAGGCGTCACCAACCGCTCGTTGATCATGCGGTCAAACAAAATCAGCGTTTGAGCAAACGGCATGACGCCTTCTTCAATCGTGGCATCTTGCAACATCGTGCCCGACTTCCCGACACGATACAACGCATTGGCAAATTGCAGGAGATCACCTTCGGCGGCAACGACACTGGTGATCGCTTCACCGTTGTGAAAGGAACCGTTGGTGCTTCCCAGATCTGTGACGATCATCTGTTCGCCATCAAAGGTGATCTTGGCGTGTCGCTTAGAAACCGATTTGCAGCGCACGGTAATATCAGCGTCCTTGGTACGGCCGACGATTAGATCACGACATGGTAGCGTGAAGGTACGCCTTTCTTCCACATCCTGATTGAACTCTGTCAACGTAAAATGAGTGAACTGTGTGCTGAGATCCGTACTCTTTACTGCTTTGCTCATGGCGTGTCTTTCGAAGTGAATGATACCTTCTGAAGAATTTGCTCAACATCGTCCGAACTGAGCCCTAAATTTAGTACAACGGTCTCAGGGCTAATATTAAAAATCCCCAACATGGCTTGCGTGGCGGGGTCTGAGAAAACGGTCGCTGTCATTAAGAGCCCCTGCCCTGCTTTATTGGCAAGCGTTTGCACCAATCTGACGGCGGCTCCGAAATAGTCCAATCGCCCATTTTGGGTTGTCACTAGCGTGCGACTTCGGTGGATTCCGACGCCGATCTCAAGCCCGTCAAATTTATCTGACAGTCGCAATGCATCTTTGATCGCCAACCCCGCAGCAACCGCTTTGGAGCGATCTTGAAAGGATGCCATCAAGCCTTCGCCGACCGTTTTGGTGACGGCACCTTGGTGGTCGTTAACGATTGTTTCGATCTCTTGCAGCAACTGTTGGAACAGCAAATACGCCTCAGGTTCGCTACGAAGTCGGTAGACCTCATCAACGTTGGTTACCGTCGCCCAGAATAGGGCTAATTCTTCGGTCGCCACCGGCGTGCCTTTATCAAACGTTTGTTCGGGAAACAGGCTGCGGAATCTTGCGTCTGCAGAAATGGCCGCTGCGGTTACAATATTATCGCGTTCAACGGTGCGCTCGATGCGGATAACACGCGTTTGATCTTCGTCATTAAACAGGCTGATCGCGATCGGGCCCATCCGCAGTACGGGAACACTGCTGATCGTTCCGAGATGACTCAAACGCAAATCCAATTGGCTTGGCGCGCCTTGAGTCTTCACCCGCAGTCGTTGCCGTTGAGTCGACCCGACCTCCCGCAAGAGGTAATCGCCCTGCGTTAAACTGACGTCAACCTCCAGTTGTTCTCCCGGTTCAATGCGTAATTGCGTCACAACATGCGGGGAATGTACCGGCCCGCCACTGCAATAGTGACCTTGATCGACCGTTCGGATTTCACCATCAGCCTGAAACACTAGCTCGATCGCGTTACCGATATTTGATTGAAATTCAACATCGCAAACCTCACACTCTGTATGGTTTTTTATATTCGACAGCACTTCTTCGTTGGACGCAGGCGCGCGACAGGTAGGGCAAATGATATCCCACTGTAATTTCAGCAACCCACAATTCGCAGCGACCAAACAAGCATCCAGCATCTCGTCACGGCTAACATTCAATCGAGCCGCTAAGCGATATGGCTGAATCTGTGCCAAAGTCTGCGAGGCGGCTGTTGATAGATAGTGTTCAAGTTTCGAAGCCACTTGTTCGCTGACACCGTTATCCACAGCCTCTTGGATACGCATTCGTAAACGTTCAGTTTGAAGGGGAGTGAGTTTCTTTGGCGGTTCAAAGGGATCCTGCTGAGTGTCACTCGTTTTCGCCTTCTGCAACGTTTGATCAATTCGGTTGTAGACTTTATCGAGTGCTCGTTTGCCCTTCCAACCTGCTTCCAATGTCGAAATGACACGGCCGATCGTATTGCGCGGCTGAATTTTTACGCGATGGATCAGTTCTGTTCCGCCGCCGGACAAAGGCACTAACTCGACCGAACTCATAAACCAAACGAAGGGTCCAGATTCGAACTCACGAAGAATCCCCATCCGCGAACCTTCGACCCACTCGAAAGGATGTTCTTCCCACGAGATCATCATGCCTGCTAATCGGAACGAACCAAATTTTCGCAGCACTCCCGTTTCATCTTTCTCCATCCGGTACTCTACCGATTGCATGCCGATGGCTTTGTTGAGACGTTCGGTATTGGAAACAAGTGGCCATAAGTCTTGCGATGATGACTGCAATTTCCAGCGAAAATGACGTTCCCAGAGATTGGTTGATTCTGGCAATTGAGGATGGGATTGAAAACTGTTTGGCTCCCCGTTGATAATCTGAGTCAACTTTCGCACAAGTTGCCCGGCATCGCCCAAACGCTGCAAGGGATCTTTGGCCAACATGCGAGCCACCAAAGACGCAGTCGTTTCCGAGATATCACTGTTCAGTCGTAGTACCGAGGGTGCTTCGTCGAAACAATGCATCGCGGCCAGTTTCATCGGATCCGAAGACGAAAACGGCAGCCGTCCGGTCAGCAGTTGAAACAGCAAAACACCCAGCGCGTAAATGTCGGTCGCCGGTGTAATCTCAGCATCGCCTTTGCACTGTTCAGGCGACATGTAATGGGGCGTGCCAAGAAATGCACCTGCGCGCGTCATTTCCATCGATTCGGTTTGCTGCACATGACGTGCGATACCGAAATCCGAAAGCTTGACGGACACTTTTTCGATGTCGAGCTCATCGCAACTGACTTCAGCATCTGCCGATTGTTTTCGCGCCAGCAGGATGTTCTCAGGTTTGATATCGCGGTGAATAATTTCTTGTTGGTGAGCGTCTACGAGTCCACGTGCAACATCCGCGACCAAGTTCAACGCATCGGTTTCACCGATAGACTCAGATTTTACAGCCGAACACTTGAGCCAATTTTTGAGGTTTGTCCCTTCTACGAACTCCATCGCCAAGTAGTGAAAATCGCGATCAACGCCCGATTCTATCAGGCGGGTGACAAAGTTGTTCTGAATGTTGGCCAGTAGGCGGGCTTCCTTCTTGAAGCGGCGGACAGCTTTAGGCGATTCCTTACCTTGCATGCGAAGGACTTTGACGGCAACTGTTTGTTCAGTCCCTAGATCCGTGGCCTTGTAAACGACGCCCATACCACCTTTACCGGCGATTTCGTCTAAGCGAAAGCGACCCAGCGTTTCGCCTAATTTTGGCAGTTGCGATTGGGAAGCTTCAGAATTGATGAAGCAAATTCTTTCGTCGGTATCTTCTTCGTTAGATTGATCCACACCGACGACGTTCTCGACGCTGGTTTGGCCGGTAAGATCGCCGGAGCAATAACTATCAGATTCCGAAGATGGAAAAGATGTTCCGCTGTGGTTGCTTAACTGATTCGATTCTTGTGTGAGTTTTGATTCGTATGCGTCGCGCCAATTTAACAGCAACGCCAACCATCTTTCATACCGCATCACCACCGCGCGGCCACCATTGTCGGTTTCGTTAACCAACTGCGTCAATTGAGCTCGCAAACGTGCGTCGACAGATTGAAGTTTATTGCCGCGAATCAACGGGCCGACGATATCTAGCACGACATTCAGCGTGTTTTGCACCTCACGGTCAAAGAGGTCTGATTCTTCTTGTGAGATCCAATCTTCAAGCTCGAAACGAGCAAGATAGTTCAGGCGGCAGCGCAGTTTTTTAGACGCCCCTAGCCCTCCGATCACACGGACTGCCTCGCAATTTACATTCCCGTGAAATAGACCCGAAAGTGTTGCGTCACTGATCGCTGCAATCAGCTCCGCCGCCAGCAATAAGTTCTCAACCGGATTCGCTTTGGCGGTGAATTCGTCCAGTCGGATACCGGGCTCAGCGATCATCACCACACGCGGCGGATCTTCTTCGAGATTTGTTTCGACGATTCGGTGGCACAGTTTTTCGCCGGCCACCTTAATCAATCGCAATTGCTTCTCAAACGATTCAAGCAGCGACGGGTTTGAAGGTAATAACGGAAACAACCGAATGGACACGGCTTTTCCTGTGCGGCGGTGGACCGCACTGAACACCGTTCCCGATGGCTCGCCAGAAACAGGTTTAATACTACGATAGACCGCCTGTTCGGTCAGCGCTGGTGGACCAAGTGCGACTTCGTTAGACCCCGTCCAACAGGATTGATTTTCTGGTATTAACGGCACGTTAAAACACTCGCCTTTCTTAACATTTCCGCTTTAACAAAGGTGGGGAGGATTCAAAACGACACGGAAAAGTCATCAAAAGCTAGGTTTCAATTTGCGCATCGGCGAAGGGAAGACGTCAAAGGTCCATTATCAACCGCCGTCGCAGCGGGCTTTAACGATTATGCCGATGTTAGAAATTGCAAGCGAAACGGCTTCTTGGTGAACGACCCTTACACCAACCAGCCGCGCCCACCATTGACCGCCCACCATTGACCGACCGCTGGCGAATAAGGGCACTTACTTTAATTTTCCTTTTTGGGGCGAAAGCCCAAAAAACATAAACCCGCAGCGTCAGCAAGTGAGTCACCGCGCACCGACAAAAATCACTTCCTTGCGCAGCGGGTTTGCATTGTCGAGGTCTGATAAATTAAAGTAAGCGCAATTGGGCTCACGCCTTGCCGGGTCATAAAAGTGGCGCTGTCCAGGATCAGTCACAAATTAAGTTCGCGATTTGGAGTAGTGGGATTCGCCAGAATTCCTAGGCTAAAAAGGAATTCTGGCGAATCCCACGACACTCCATAAGTCAATTCAGCGATAAAAAATTTGCAGCACGCAAAATGCGGAAGTTATTTCGTGACTCGTCCCCAACGAAGCCACTGGAATAATGATAGGTAACGCGTGGGAGACTTTGGCAGAGCAGCAACCTTGGTCGCTGCGCCCACACTACAGATCAATTGATGAACTGCTACTGTCATTTTGATTGCGTAGCCGTTCCATCATGAAACTGATCGTGCGGCCATATTCGCGGACCGCCTGGGGAAACTTTTTCGCTTTAACCGCCGCTTCGGCTTCGCCAATGCGCCGTTTCATCTCATCCCAATCCACGTCCCACTTCTGCTCAACCGCCCCCGCCTGTAGTTTCTTCAGCACAGCAGACATCTGCGCGGCGAACTGCTCGCCCGAGGCGCAGTTGACGCGCACGTACGGTCCACGACCAAACTTGCCCCCACTATGCCCACCGGCGGGTTCGAAGCCAGTGAGAAAATGCTGGTACAGCAAAAAGATCAGGCTTCCAATCGCAGCAATTCCCGGCACGATGGCGGTCAGATAATTTTGTGTCAAACAGAACAGTAAAACAAACAAAAGCGACAACACCAACACTACGATCGAAACAATTTTCGGGGTCGAACTTCCGGCCGAGCGCTTACGTGCGACTGACTGTTCCGGCCCTGCCATGTTGGGCTGAATTACTTTTGCAATGACGACCGTAATGTTGTCCGGGCCGCCACGTAGGTTGGATAAATCGACCAACACACGTGCCGCTTCATCCGGGTTCATAATAGACAGAATAGAGGCGATCTCGGAATCATTGATGACGCCCGTCAGACCATCGCTGCACAGCAAAAACGTATCGTTGGGTTTGAGTGGGAACGGCCCCTCGAGATCCACTTTACATTCCGGATATGGGCCCAGCGATCGCGTAATCACATTTTTGGGGATCTTGCCCGAGTTCTCTTCCTCTTCGGTCAATTGTCCCGCTGCCTTCATCTCCCAGACCAAGCTGTGGTCGAACGTCAACTGCTCCAAACGATTCCCACTCAACCGATAAACTCGGCTGTCACCGATATGGCCAACGACCGCGCCTTCGGGCAATAACAGCAGAGAACAACACGTTGTGCCCATGTTGTGGAACTCTTCATTGGCCATCCCACGCCGATTGATTTCTGTGTTAGCACCCACCATCGCTTTTTGAAGACAATGGCCCGCCGAACCTTCGTTAAACCGAGCATACAGATGAGGGATATGATCGATCGCCAACTTGCTGGCCAATTCTCCAGCCGCATGTGCCCCCATTCCATCGGCGACGATGAACAAATGCCCTTTCTCCTGCCAATGCTGATAGCTGCTGGCAAGCGCCACCGACATATTGTCCTGATTGGTTTTCCTGCGCATACCGACATCGCTGAGTGAGGCGACCTGCAGGTAGGTTTTCCAATCGACGAGACTTTCGCTCATGGACTTAATGACTTGATCTTAGAGTAGTTATTGAAGGGCGGTAGTTGCTGGGAGGCCGAGTCTGTTAGGCATTAGTAGCTGGCACGCCAAACCATTATCGTCGTATCGTCTGACGATTGCAAACTTCCCAAGTGGAATAGGCCCGAAAGTCAATCCACAGTTGGGGCCCCGATGATAATCATCTTAACCCGTAAAAAGTCCATCAAAAGCAGTAAAAACTGCTCTATCGACGACTGGCGGACATTTGTACTATCGGAATCAAGGTGCCCGGTACGCTTCTTACCTGCCGCGTTTGTCTAATAGCCAACGGGCTCTGGTGGGAACCGGCGGTTAAAACCAAGTTGCAAAAACAAGATCCGCACCCTCTCCGCGTTGTAGTGTCAGTTTATGAACCAAAGCTTAAACCGAAGCCTAAAACGAAGCTTAAACCGAAGCTTAAACCGAAGCTTAAACAGAGATCATGCGGCTGGCCCCGCTTTGACCTTATGGGCCTTATGGGCCGTATCGATGATCATTCTGTTATGTCTGTCAGGTTGTGTACAGCGGCGATTGATCGTCAAAACACAACCCGAAGGCGCTTTCGTTTCCATTGACAAGCAACCGGTCGGATATTCGCCGGTATCGGTGCCGTTTACTTATCACGGCACTCGTGAGTTTCAAATCGAGAAGGATGGCTATAAAACCATCGCCGTTCAAGAGCGTATCCGACCAAAATGGTACAGCACCTTCCCGATCAGTTTCATTACAGAAAATTTCTGGCCGCGCGAAATCCGGGACCAACGCATCTTTGATTTCCAACTTCAACCCAAGACCGCAACCGACGAAAACGGATTGGTCAATCGCGCCAACGACCTGCGAATGAACGTCGAACGTGGCACCGTCGCAACTCCCGTCCGGTAAGAATTCGGCTGGGACACATTTCCTTGTAAATCGAAGCGCTAAAATACAAACCCGCAGCACAAGTGAGTGAGTCCCCACCCGCCAGAAAAATTCACTCGGCTCGCGGACCTGTCGATTAAGTAAGATTCTGTCTATTTGCATGAGCCGTTTGGCCAATAGCCCGGGCCGTCTAAAATCTGGTACTGACAACGATGTCGGCTTGCCTGTGTCTGCTCCTCTTTCACTGGCTCCAACTAAAACCCCATCCCCAACTCGTACTTGAACTCGTACTTGAACTCGTACTTGAACTCGTACTCGTACTCGTACTCGTACTCCAACTCCAACTCCAACTCCAACTCCAACTCCAACTCCAACTAATCGCAACCTGCTCAAGTCCAAGTATTCTAATAAGAGAATTAGCGTAAGCGGTGTATCCGAAACCCTCGATTTATAACAGTCCAGCGACAGCCTAAACGTCTCTGCAAGACTTACATTTGTAAGGAACTTACTAAAGCTCTACCTCGCCCGGCTATCCACGACGATCGTCACCGGACCGTCGTTACACAGGCTGACCTGCATGTCGGCACCAAAAACCCCCGTCTCCGTCGGTATCCCTAACTGCTTGGCCAGTAAAACGAACTGCTGATAGAAGTCATCAGCAACCCTTGGATCGGCGGCAGCATTAAAACCGGGGCGACGCCCCTTCTTTGTATCCGCCAGCAACGTAAATTGGCTGACCACCAACAGGGAACCCGCAACATCTTTGACTGACAGGTTCATCTTCCCCTGATCGTCAGCGAAGATTCTCAGCCCGACCGTTTTTTCTAAAACGTATTTGAGATCCGCTTCGGTATCACCATCGGCAACGCCCAACAAAACCAACAAACCCGTTTTGATTTCACCAATCGTCTCATCATCAACGACGACCGCAGCCGAGGTGACTCGTTGTAAAACCGCACGCATGGGAAGTCTGACTTTCGTTGACAGAACGCAAATTACAAAGAACCACCAAAACTAACAGTTCATCTCCGGCCTGCAGAAGGTGCGATTTGATTCGCGACCTTGTCCATGCCTTGGCTCAATTTAAAAATTTGTGCGTTGTAGATTTTCGTAACGTCAGTTGCTTCAAAATCGGTCGACTCTAACGTGAACAATTCGTCCGGCAAACTGTTTTTAAATTCAAACGGCGAAAATTCAATTCGCACAATTTCCTTCGCCGTCGAAAGCTGCTTATCGGTTGAGAATTTGAAAAACGAAATCTGCTTTGGCACCGGCGCGGCTCCAGCAGTGGTCTTGAAGGTCAACTCTATTGCGTGAGGCAATTGGCGCGGCACATCGGCCCAAACAATTTTCGTGGGTCGATCAGCACCGGGTTTACCGGCGTTGATCAAATGTAACAAAGTGCTCGCCTTCCAAATGCCGCGATAGGTTGTGACCCCTTGGGTGGCTGGGGCCGGTAACGAAGATGATACCTTTCGAAAATCAAACGACTGAGCGTAGTGCGAAATCGCTTTGCCGATTCCACCTCCCATAACCCACGTCGTAGGCAACAATCCACCATGAGCGTTGCCACGATGATTGGCTAAGCGAAATAGATCTATGAACTCCAGTTTCTGCTGTTGGTGATCAGATTTTAGAATGTACACAAAACGCCCGTCGGACATCTGCAATACCGTGTTAGCCACGGGAGAAAAGCACTGGACCTCCATCCTCGATTTTTCTCCGCCAACGGTTTGAAAGTACTTTCCTGTGGCCGCCATTGAAACGCCGAATAGTTGGCTGTGAATCTTCGTGCGCGTCGCAAACGCGGGAAATTTCTGAATCCCGTTGGCTATACGTACGATCGCCGCGGTCGCCTGAGCGTCATCTGCGGCGGCAACCTTCAAAAACTCAGCCGGCGGAAACGCGCGAAATGTCTCAACAACGCCTTGATCAACAGGAACGTCGGCCGCGCGATCGCGAGTGACCAAAGCCTTTGCATCAACAGCATCAACAGGTGGTTCGACGGCAGATTCGTTAACAGTTTTTTCAACAGATTTATCAACAGCCACCACCGTCGGTGTTTCCCAGCTAGTTTGAACCACGCCGCCGTCGCTGAATTCCGCCTGCCCCAACTCTGAATTGTAAAAGCGGCGACCCTCTCCATGGGTAGTGACTTCGCTAGCACCCATTGATCCCTTAGCATTTTGCTTGCTTGAATCCGAAGGAAACTGAAAACAGCACCAAGCCCCCAACGCTAGCAAAATCACGGCGATGGGTAATTCCTTCTTCATGCGTAAGTTATGCGGATTTTACCAAAGAATCTTGTTGAAGGACGCCGAACTAGATACCAGACGGGCTTAGTCTAAAGTCGATGACGTCGTTTAATCGCGACATCATCTTAGAAATGACCAACCGGCAGGTCTACGTCAGTTTGATCACAAACGAATTGTCACGACACAGCTCAAACATTTTAGGGCATCGCGGAAACGGCCTCAGGTAACGAACTTAGGTAATCCGTGAAATCAAAAAGGGGAATTGGATGTACTCGCGAATAACTACAGGCTTGATGCTGATGCTGGCAGTCACCTCGACTGCCTCCGCTCAGGCACCGCTGATGCGGACAGGGGTTCCTGCCGGTCACAATCTTCCTCCAGCCCAAATGCTGATGGAACCAGGCCCTGGCGTCGGTGGCCCTGGTCCCGGTGTTCTTTCTGCTTCTGCCAATCGTGGCGGCGGTGGACCGGCAGCGAACATGGCCGCTTACGGACCCTTTGGTGCGGTGCGTATGCAAAGCGTTCAAGTCCTATTTGATCGCCCTGAAAACCTTCAGGTCAGCTGGGACGTGTCAGGCGTAGGGATGTACGACTCAGCGCCGCTGATTGTTCCCGGCCGACAAAATTTTGGTCAAGGCGGCATTTACCGGCTTCGCGTTTCGAACATCGAAGGTCGTCCCGGCATCAGCCTTTACCCGACGCTTGAGATCGGCAGCGCTTCGCCTCGCACCAGTGCTTACTTAGCACACGCTGCGATTCCAATTCAATTCACTCAAGAGGACTTCGACCAAGTCGCTGCTGCGAATTACGTCACCAAAGTCATCTACGTTCCCGATCCAGAGTACCAAGAATTGGCTTTGGCGGGTGTCGACACTTTGGTCAGCACGCGGCTTGATCCCGGTGTCGACCCGATCACCGAAGCAGACCGTCGTGGAGCCATCCTCGCCATCCTGCGAATCGGTAACAAAGACCTCGAAGTACCTGGTACTGATGCTGGCCTTGCCGCTGGTGCAATGCCTCCAGGTTACGGTGGTGGATCAGGCGGAACCAACGATTACATCTCCGGTGTAACAGGACCTCACTACGGCATGCCTAACGTTGGCACCAATATTGGTCTGCCCGGACCTCCCCACCTGCCACTTGGCGGACCAGCGGGACTTCGGCGTTACCAGATGCACAACCACACGGCGATGCAAATCCCTGGCCCAACACGAAATGTTGACGTCTTGGTCAAGCAAAAGCCCGGCCTCAGCTATCCACGTCCGGCGAACCGAGTCTTAATCCAAGAGACAAACATTCGTCCTCCGCACGCGAACTTTCAACCGCCAGCGGATATGGTTCACGGTCAACTACCGCCCAACTGCCCTCCAGGCCTACGTCGGTAATAGGTTCGCGATGCGAGCCGATGCAAATCAGCCGCGTACAGCACACGCTGTCGCGGCTATTTTTTGGTCTCAAGCGAATCCATTAGCCCTAAATCATCTATCTTTCAACCCAGTAACCATGAACACAAAACTTGCCGCCGCCGTGATGTTGATCGCGTTGATCTCCGCTGGCGTTTGTTCTACCGAAGTGCAGGGCCAATTAAAACGTGGCCATAAAATGATCGATTCCAGAATGGCGCTTGGTGTTGCCTCGCAACGGACGCTGATGAGCAACAAAGATCTGGTCAATCACGTGCAACCGGTGCGTTTGCTTACTCCAAAAGGCAGCTCCGTCGGCGTCTTTGCCAATGGATCTACCATCAGTTCAAGTGGCCCTGCGGTCAGTGTAGGCGTCTCCGCAGGTTTAATCTACCGTTTCAAAGTCGACTTCATTGCCAACCAGAAATCATACACCGTTTATCCATCAATCGAACTGCTGGACCGACTTTATCCACCCAAGGGCCTGGAGACTCAGTTTCCAATCCCCGTGGTGCTGACACAGAACGATCTAGAACAAGCTTCCGCCGGCAAGATGGTCACCAAGGTCATTTACCTGGAATCAGCCGAAGGCGCGGTCGTGCGACGTGGATCTGATCGCGAACAACCCTACTTCGACGTCGATGGCTCAGAGGATCCGCTGCATGTGGCCAAAGGTTTTGGAAAGCCTTTGGTGATTCTCAGAATCGGTTCGCGCATCCCAATCCCAGAAGAACTCAACCAACCGTCGGCTTTTAACAGTTCCATGCCAGTCAGTCTTCCCGATCCCGTCGAAATCGCAAATCCAACAAAGGTCTTTTCAACCCAGATCGGCGATCAGTCTCCACAAAGCCAACCACCCGCCTACCGGCGATAAAATACTTTATAGTGTTTAAGCCGATATCGAGCTCTCAATCCATTCACGAAGATCCCAGCTGAAATTCGCCAGAACAACTTACGGCAATCCACAAGTCACAGGTCGATCATGATACGTTTCAAACTAAACATCGCCATCGCACCACTGCTGGCGATCGCTCCACTGACGCTACCTGCTTCGGCGCAAACGATTCATCTGGATTTCAACGACGCAGCGATCGAACAACCGATTCGCGACACCAATACAACGCCCACCACTTTCCATGCCAGCCCCGAGGTGGTGGAAAAAGCGGAACGCATGATGTCTGAAATGCGAACCCATCGAAACATTCGAACCAAACGTGGAGAACCAACCAACAATATTGGCCTACAGCGCGTCGCATTTGACAACCCATCGGCCAACCGGGGATTCGCCAATCGCGCCGCATTCACTGTCCAGGAAGGACAACTAAACAACGTCTCTGACGTCGGCGTGTTTCCAGTTCCGCTGGGACGGCAAACTCGTCAAGACGATCCCCACTACCGCCACAACACTGCCAACATGCAACGCAGCGACGAATACGTTTACGACGGCAGCGATCGTGAAAAACGAGTTCAGGTCGATGGCGACTGGAACGTTTATGGCATGGACAGTGAAGACACCTTTGGACACTTTGATACGCTCGATGGTAAACGATTGGTTTCTCCAAGCAACCGCGTCGCAATCTACGCGCCTCGGTTCTCAGCCATCCGGCGCGTGGACAATCTGCACAAGTCAGAGCGGACATCCTTGGTAACTCAGTTTAAGAAGAAAGAAGGATCCGTTCTATCGCGCAGCTCGGATTTCTCATCGACCACCAAACAGAACGTCGCCCTTCTGAGCAACGAACGATCACAAAAAGCCTTCGGTTTCAACGACCAGACCCGCGGCGTGGTGTCCGACAATGTTCTCACGTTGAGAAAAGCGCGCGATTCTTTTCGACCTTATGAGAATTTGGATCTCATGCGGATGGGAAGATACTCCAAATCTCAATCGGCGCGACTCCAAGCCGGCATGTTGGCCGCGAAAAGCTGGGCCGACAATCTGGGCTTGCAAGTCCACGCGGACAAGGTTCAACCTGTCGTCGTCAACGATACGTTATCGTTGCAGCAAATGGTGGTCGTCGAAACCGACGATGACAATGCAATTCTGCGGGTCGTCAAAGTCGCCTCCAAAGTCGCCGCCCGGCCCGGTGAAGAAGTCGAATTTACGATTCGATTTGATAACCTATCGCCACGAAAAATTGGAAACGTGACCCTGGTGGATAACCTCACGACGCGCCTTCGTTACATCCCTGATTCTGCCGAGTGTTCGCTGAAAGGGAAATTCATCCAACGAGACAATGACAGTGGTTCCTTAATGCTGCGTTGGGAAATCGACCAACCACTGCCCGCTGGAAAAGGCGGCGTCATCCGGTTCAAGTGCCTGGTGAAGTAGACCGCGGCAGTGATTTTGCAGCCGGTCAAGTTCTCCATCGGCAATTCAACCACTTGGCAAACTGTCGCCAGCGACTACGATTTGTTAGGTTATGGCCTCTAAAAAATCGAAATCAGCGGCTTCCAAGCCCGCTTCAAAACCCAAGCCCAAACCGTCCCAGCCCAAAACGGGTAAACGTAAAACTTTGGCGTCGGATAACCCCAACGTCCAACGGCTGCAACGCGCGATGGCATCCGCCGGCGTCGGCAGTCGGCGTGACTGCGAAGAAATCATCTTGGCTGGGCGCGTCGAAGTCGACGGACAGGTCGTCACGAAACTGGGCACCAAGGTCGATATCACCACGCAAACGGTAACTGTTGATGCCGTCGATGTCCGAGTCGAAACGCTTCAGTATTTCATCCTCAACAAACCGCCTGGTGTTCTCTCAACCAGCAACGACCCCTCGGGCCGCATGCGGGTCATCGACCTAATCAACACGCGCAACCGAGTCTACAACGTTGGACGATTGGACAAATCCAGTGAAGGTTTGATATTAGTCACCAATGATGGTGACTTGGCCAACAAGCTGACCCATCCAAAGTTTGGCGTCGAAAAGAAGTATCACGTCCAAGTTGTGGGTCACCCTAACCCGGACAGCCTCAAGGCGTTGACCCAAGGCGTCTATTTAGCCGAAGGTCGTGCTAAGGCTTCGGCGGTGAAGTACCTCAAGCGATCCAAGGACACCAGTTGGATCGAAATCACATTAACCGAAGGGCGTAATCGCGAGATCCGGCGACTCTTAGCTAAGATCGGCCACAAGGTTCGGGTGCTCAAACGGGTATCTATCGGCAGTCTGCAGTTGGGCGATCTGCCATCGGGCGCCCATCGCGAATTGACTCCCTACGAACTCAAGGCGCTTCAGCGCGTGCCGTCAACAAAGCGCACCCCGCGTAAGAAGAAAATAAAACCGAGGGACTTGGCGGACGTCAAAGAAGAAGCCAAGGTCCCCTTCGGCAAAAAATCCAAAGACACAAAAAAGAAGTCGTCTAAACGAACGGTCCAGCCCAAACGGCCTAAGAGTTCGACCCGCGGCGATTCAGGCCGAGGTGCCGCTCGCGCGAAACCAACGGGGAAACCAATCAAGAAGAAAAATCGCGGCAAGAAACGCCGGAAGTAGTTCTCCCTGAATGACAAATGAAAATTGACCGATAGCAAATGAGAAATTCCGTCCTGAGAGATTGCAGCGTGGAATCAGATTTATCATTGGTCATTCATCATTTATCATCGGTCATTTATCATCGGTCATCGGTCATTTGTCATTTGTCATTTATTATTGGTCATTGCCTTCCTTACTTCTTGCCACGTGCGGTGGTTGTCGACGCGTTGAGTATTCGGCAAAGCTGTGTGTTTTCATCTAATAAATCATCGACCAGCTCTCCTTTGACCAAATT
>Ga0114956_1002128_pt1 | contig 15677 bp, 13 predicted proteins | sample MaitaG_FD_87304 | JGI IMG/M metagenome (GOLD analysis project Ga0114956, IMG submission 87304) | Marine algal microbial communities from Maine, USA - Maine_Asex2 metaG | ecosystem: Host-associated > Algae > Red algae > Unclassified | place: Maine, USA | collected 2015-01-05 | reverse complement strand
TAAATATTAGCTTCTACCTATCTTATATCTAATGACATACACATATTATTTTTTTCATCATAGGGGTGAAAGCCTAATCTTCTGTCTTATATACAAAGGGTGTTGAAAATTATTCGAAAAAAAATAGACCTACCAGAAGTGGTGGGTCTTTTTTGTTTATGGTCACTATTCAATGAACATTTCTAAGTATTTCCGGTCCGTGGATTTCTCACTTAGTGATTCCTAAATTTAGAACTTCTGATTTTAGATTTCAGAAAGAACCGTACTTCTTTTAAGACTTGAATATTCATTCAAAAACAAATTATAAGTATTTACCATATATAGTTAACTTTATGGTTCAAAAATAAATAAGATGTTCAGGACACATACCTGTGGCGATTTAAGAATGAGCCATGTCGGAGAAGAAGTAACCTTAAGTGGATGGGTACAAATCAGTAGGGATCTCGGAGGAATGACCTTTGTAGATTTAAGAGATCGATACGGAATCACTCAATTGGTATTCAATATGGATGACAATGAAGCCCTTTGTACGCAAGCGAGGAAGCTAGGTAGAGAATTTGTCATTCGTGCCACCGGGAAGGTTATGGAAAGGAGCAATAAGAATCCCAAAAGATCGACCGGCGACGTAGAGGTAATTGCTTCTAAATTAGAAATATTAAATGAATCTAAGGTTCCACCATTTACTATTGAAGATGAGTCAGATGGAGGAGAAGAAATCAGAATGCAGTATAGATACCTTGATATTAGAAGAACTCCTGTCCGTGAAAATTTAGTTTTTAGAGGAAAATTAGCAGTTGAAACTAGAAAATATTTATCCGATCAAGATTTTGTAGAAGTAGAGACTCCGGTTCTTATTAAAAGTACCCCAGAAGGAGCTCGAGATTTTGTAGTACCTAGCAGAATGAATGCGGGGCAATTTTACGCCTTGCCTCAGTCTCCACAGACCTTTAAGCAGATTTTGATGGTAGCTGGAATGGATAAGTACTTCCAGATTGTGAAGTGTTTTAGAGACGAAGATTTAAGAGCAGATCGACAGCCAGAATTTACACAGATAGACTGCGAAATGTCATTTGTTACAAGAGATGAAATATTGGCTACTTTTGAAGGTTTGACAAAATATTTATTTAAGGCGATGTTGAATGAGGAATTACACGATTTTCCTTGGATGAGCTATGATGAAGCATTGGAAAGATTTGGTTCCGACAAGCCTGATATAAGGTTTGATATGGAACTAAAACCAATGAATGACTTAGTCAAAGGTCATGACTTTGCTGTTTTTGATAATGCTGAATATGTGGGTGCAATATGTGCAGAAGGCATCGCAGACCAATATTCTAATAAAGATTTAAAAGGCCTGACGGAATGGGTTATGCGTCCTCAAATAGGCGCCAAAGGCTTGGTATATATTAAGTATAACAAAGATGGTAGCGTAAAATCTACCATTGGAAAGTTTTACGATGATCAGACCATCAAGACTTGGATGGCTCATCTTGGAGCAAAAGTGGGTGATATCGTATTCATGTTAAGTGGTGAGAAAGAGAAGACCCAAAAACAATTGAATGAATTGAGGCTAGAGATGGGAAGAAGACTTGGTCTTATGGACGGAAAAGGATTCAAACCTCTTTGGGTGATTGATTTTCCGCTTTTAGAATGGGACGAAGATTCTGAAAGATTCCATGCGATGCATCATCCTTTTACAGCTCCTAAGCTAGAAGATATGGATAAAATGATGACGGGTGATCATGAATCAATGAAAGCTTTACGGGCTGATGCCTATGATTTAGTTATTAATGGAGTTGAAATAGGAGGTGGATCTATTCGAATTCACGACAGAGAGTTACAATCTAGAAATTTTGATCTATTAGGATTTACGAAAGAGGAAGCAGAAGCGCAATTTGGGTTTTTACTTGGAGCCTTTGAGTATGGGGCACCACCTCATGGAGGTATAGCCTTTGGATTTGATCGACTTTGTGCAGTGATGAATGGGCAGAATTCTATTCGAGACTTCATTGCATTCCCTAAAAATACATCAGGAAGAGATGTGATGATCGATGCTCCTTCTCCAATCGATGAGAATCAATTGGAAGAGTTAAATATTCAGCTTAATTTAGCGGCAGAAGAGATCTAAATTTTGAAAAAACAAAATAGATAGATACCTTGTTTATTCAATACATTTAAAATTAAAAGCATGGAAACTACGACGAAAAGTCCGGTTATGATTTATACGGAGCAAACTCCAAACCCTGAATCACTAAAATTCGTAACCAATAAAATGTTGTTTAGAGGAACCGCTGATTTTCGAGAAAGAGAATTGGCCGAAAAATGGTCTCCTTTAGCCGTCGCTTTATTTGATTTGCCTTATACAAAGGGCGTCTACATTTGCAATAACTTCGTAACTATTACAAAAGAATTCAACTATGCTTGGGAGGATATCTCATTAAAAGCTAAAGAATTTATAAAAACCTATGTGGAAGATGAAAAGGTCGTTATAAATGAGGGCTTTGAGGAAGCAATGCAAAAATTAGAGGCAGAAAAAGGAGTGAGTTATGAATATACTGGGGATGAAATAGAAATTGTCCAAAAAATACGTACTTATATCGATAAATATGTTAAACCTGCCGTAGAAATGGATGGAGGAAACATTGAATTCAGTTCATTCAAAGAAGGCGTAGTTACTGTCATTCTACAGGGTTCTTGCAGTGGATGCCCATCCTCTACAGTCACCTTAAAATCCGGTATTGAAGGTATGCTACAGCGTATGGTTCCAGAAGTAAAGGAGGTTGTTGCAGAAATGGGTTAATTCGTAATAATAGTAGATTATTATAGTCTGCTTCTTACGATTTATTCTTATATTCGATCTTTGGTTACTCTCTTTGGTAACTCAAAATTTAATTTGGTGAATTAAAAATGCCTTGTCTAACTCGCAAGGCATTTTTTGTTATAAATACTTGATTTATCAATAATCTACATTTCGTTCCCAATAATTCTGATCTTCCGTCTCTTCAATAATTGACAGATAATTAAAATATCGTAATTCTGATATTTCTCCACTTACTAGCTTATCCTTTACAGCACATTTTGGCTCGTTTCTATGGGTACAATTCGCAAACTTACATGCTGATGAAGCTTCGAAGAATTCCTTGAAATTATGCGCTATATCCATCACTTCTAGGTGATTATAAGATAGTGTTTTTATCCCCGGTGTATCTATAATTTTGCCTCCAAAGTCTAATTCAAACATTTCTGCAAAAGTCGTTGTATGCTGTCCTTTCCCCATATAATCCGACAATTCGCCCGTCTTGAGCTCTAAATTGGGTTGAATATGGTTAATTATAGAAGATTTTCCGACACCTGATTGGCCACTGACCAAACAGATTTGGTCTTTCATGATGGCCTTTATTTCTTCAATACCATTACCATCTATCGCTGAGCTCAAAATTGATTGATATCCAATTTGATTATAAATATCCTGTAGATATTCAAATACAGCTAAATCTTCTTCCTTATAGAGATCTGATTTATTAAATATAATTGTAACTGGAATATTATAAGGGGCCGTCATTAATAAAAATCGATCAATAAAGCCTTGTTTTAATTTAGGATGACTGATTGTAACAATCAACAAAGCATGATCTATATTGGAAGCTAAAATGTGTAAATAGTGCTTTTTCCGAGGCGACTGTCTAATGACATAATTTTTCCTAACTTCTATATCCGTAATAGTCCCTATATTATCATCTCCTTCGTCTTCTTTCTGAATGGTAACATAATCACCAACGGCAACTGGATTGGTCAGTTTCATGTTTCCCATTCTAAACTTTCCCTTTAGTCTACATTTAAATATTTTGCCCTCTACTTGGACTTCATACCAACTACCGGTTGACCTAATTACTAATCCTCTCATTTAGCGATTGAGTTTATGGACTGACTATGCACTGCATTTGCAATGTCTTGAATGAGCAATGGATCCTTTTCGAATGCATTTCCTATAACAACTAAATCTGCACCCGCAGATACATTTTTATAGGCCTTTTCTGGTGTACGTATTCCTCCCCCGACAATTAGCGGAGCAGAAGTCGCTCCACTTACGGCCTCAATCATGGATTCAGTGACTGGAATTCTAGCCCCACTCCCAGCATCCAAATACATTAATTTCATACCTAACATTTCTCCAGCCATGGCCGTACACATAGCTATATCATCCTTATCGTTAGGAATTGGATTTGTGTTACTCATATATTGCACAGTAGAGTTTACGCCTCCATCGACGAGCATATAACCCGTGGATATGATCTCCAAAGGACTTACTTTTAAATATGGTGCAGTAATTACATGTTTACCAATCAATAATTCAGCATTCCTTCCTGAAATAAGCGAAAGAAAAAGCAACGCATCCGCTTTGTAACTAATTTGAAATGAATTACCAGGAAAAAGAATCATCGGAATTTTACTTTCTTTCTTTATCCTAGACAACACTTCATCCAGCATATCATTTACAATTAAGCTACCTCCAAGAAAAAAGTAATCAACTTCAGCTTTTATGGATATATTGACAATATGTTCCAAATGTTTCGTCTTCATCCGATCAGGATCAATAAGTACCGCTAAGGACCTTTTCCCTGCTTTCTTCGATTTTAGAAGATTATTATAAATAGTCATAGATTCCAAAGTTAATAAAGAAGTATGGAACCTGCTATTTCAAACAAAAAATGAGGTTTATTATTCAAAATCTACCGTTGTTCTCCAAAAGAAAGTCAAAAATAAATGATCAAAGCAAACATTGAAAATCCTACAATTTCCCAAAACTTAATTTTGTCATTCCCCTCTTATTAAGTAGGTATAATAAACTCAAGTTCTTACATTTGCTGCTCTCAATGGAGAATTGGCCGAGTGGCTGAAGGCGCACGCTTGGAAAGCGTGTATACCTCAAAAGGGTATCGGGGGTTCGAATCCCTCATTCTCCGCATGAAGACTGCCTCTGGCAGTCTTTTTTATTTGTAATGCCGGCGAATGATTCTTGAATCAAATAGCTGGATTTATAAATAAAGATTATGCCGTAAGGCAGATTCATGCAGGTCCCCCACCCCGGGATCGACAAAGTCAATCCCTCATTCTCCGCATGAAGACTGGGAATCACAAATGAAAACTATGAGTTTAGGTTATCTAATACCAATATAATAGCATACCAAAGAAATTTTATCTTGTACGATTATAAGAATAAAAGTGTTCAGAAAGAACTTCATGATCAAATAGAAAAAGGTGATTTATCGTCTTGGAGATTGCCTAAAGGTGCTAGGGCATTGAGAATTTCAGATAGTAAAAATCTAAAGAAGGTGAACTTTTGTAATCCTGCTCCATTTGTAGGTCCAGTTGGTCCAGTTGGCTCAGGTGGTAATTGTGATTGTTCCATTAATTTTGAGCAAGTTTCTTGTAATCAAGTTTTAGTTAAAGCAGAATGCACATCTCCTGATGGTACTGTAAATTTCATTCCTGTTGCTATTCATGGATCTCAAGAGGCGTCTTGCAACATAGTAATGATTGACGCCATAATCCATTTGTTAGCGATGTAGTAACACTTTGTGATGACGAATTATTTGTTAATGTTAGTTTTCTCTTTAATATTTTAGATGATTGTAATCATGGAACGAGTGTTTCGGAGACTTGGACACCTAGTGAAGACTTTTGTGACAGAGAAGACAGAAATACAATTTGGAATTGGCAAGAAATCGGCGATGTTGCATTATGTTACCAAACTTCAGCTTTCGAGAATGGATTGTTCCAAAAACAAAGAGCCCATGCTTTTTCTTTAAAGAAGGAAAATGAAAATTGGCATTATAGAGATGTAGACGAGTTAAGTGCTTCTATAAAGGCAACAAGATTAAATGAAGATGATTATAGTTATAGAGCCTATGAGGATGAGACAAAAGATTGTGATGATTGCGGTGAAAGAAGAGCTACCGTAAAGGGCAATCAAAAAGTAGCACATTGTACAGGTGATGTATTTGGTAGTTATTGGCTTTTGGAGGGAAATACCAACATAATTGATTATAATCATCAAGTTGAATTTGATTGCTGTAACTAAATCATGAAAAGTATTTTTATATTCTAAGTAGAATTCCAGTACAACTTGGTGGAGGCTTTAAAAGTAGATTTGCTATAGATATAAATGGTCTTCATCGTAGTCAATTAGAAGGTATTGGATTGGTAAGTCTTGGTTATGGTATTAGGATAGCAGATAATATATTCCTAGACCCCAATATTGCTTATATTTTCGATACATATTTTGATTCCTTTACAGGAGGACTTTCGTTCGCTATGTTCTTGGGAAAATAACAAAGTCAAACCTAAACTTCAACCAACCAATAAAGACGCTGAAGAATAATTTACTTCATCAAAAATTGCTTGCTAAATTTTGGTAATATTTTAGTATACTACAGGATGCATCTTCAAAAAAAATAACCAATCTCTTCGAGAAGAGCAAAGAGTCTTAGACTTACTTAAGGTAAAGTATAGTAAAATAGACACAAAAAAAAGAAATGAATTTGAAGGGACTGCTCAAAGGTAGTTCGGCACTTCCAAAAGAGATGCTTAAAGACGCAAATTAAATGCATCCTTTTATTAAATCAAGACATATTACTTTTCTTGTTTTATTGAACAATACTCCCATCCTATTGGCCTAAGTGAAACGAAGTCCATACTAAAACATATTCCTCCTCAAGAATACTGCAAAATACCTTACATAAAAATCCAAATTGTAGAACATTTGTAAAAATATGTAGTGTAAGCATATCTATTCTCCATTGTTTCTGCCTCAAAACTCCTGCATATTTGAAACAACAAAGGAATTAAAAGGGTGTATTAAGAAAAAAGAAGCCAGCTGAGGAGCTGGCTTTTTCTTTTTTATTACCCATTATTTATTACCTAAAGTCTTTTCATTAATCTTCTATTTCTATATCCAACCATTCTTCTAAAGTTGCTTCTAATAAATCCTTTTCAGACTCAGTCATATTTTTTATTCGGGCTTGTCCGTGGTCTTTCCCTTCAAGATTAAACCAAACAGCCTTTCTTGCCTTATTAGGTTTTACAGAAGTAGCAGACCAAGTATCATTGGCTCCATTGATATAAATAAATTCATCTCCATGATCTTTTATCCATTCATTTACTTTCAATGGTAGGCTATTATTAAAATTTATAGGCATCTTATCCGGCATGAAGACAGCTGTAGGATTAGAATCAGTTGGCAATGCTTTTAGCAAATCTTTGAACTCTTTTGTCTCATAACTATAATATCCCATCTGACTTCCCGCTTGATAATAATGTGAAGCATAAACAGACATATCCCGATCCGAGAAAAAACCTATATCAGAAATATCTGTAAAGTGATCTAAGACTTCGTCTAGGGTTGCATTCTCATCTGGAATATCCTCACACTTCCCACCCCATTGCCAAAATGAAAATGGATATTCCAGCACTGAATATTCAAAAGCCTCCTCAAATGTTAAGTACTCAAAATCTAAATTCGCTCCTTTCGCAAACCATTTCATAGCCCGAAGTGACCCGTCTCTGTTTTTCAATATTTTGTATTGTACATCATAGATTTTTTTCCTGCACTCATACGTTCCAATCGTATCTAAGAAATCATATATCCTAGTCTCTTCTAATTCGATATTCAACGGTGCTACATAGGGAACACTTACATCCACGTCTTCCGGAAAAAAGTATCGATAAAAAATAGTTGTTTGACCTCCCTTACTAATACCTGTACTTAACCATTTTCCATCATATATTTTTTTAAATAATTGATTGATACGATGAAGATCTGCCGTAGCTTGTTCCAAATTTAAATATTGATATTCTAGACTATCGGGGATACTTTCACCATAGAATCGATGCTCCACATCAATCTGATTTCCATCTAAAAGCTCCGTTAATTCATAAATACGATTGCTATCTCTGTTATATCCTTCAGTGATAATGACCGTCGGCGCCTTTGTGTTTCTATGAGATAAATAAGCCTTTTGATAAAAATGACCTTTATCTGGACTTGCATGATCTAGTGGTTGACGGATCATAAGTTTGTAAGCAGAGTCATACCCCTCAGGAGTTTCAATTTTGGTAAATATGACATCATCTAGTAAAAAGAGTGATTTTTCTAAGTCCGTTTGAGCCTGACAAAACCAGCAATATGGGAGCAGAATAACTAAAAATAATATTCGCATGATAAAACTATGAATTAAGTGTTAAATCTAATTTGATATGAATATAAGGCTAGATGAAATATAAATTGTAATACATCTTAAAAAAGACATTTATAAATCATTACAATTATTAATTTTAAGTTCTATGTATAACTCATACTCTATATTATCGGCCATAGTCGTTGCCATCTTCCTCCAATATGTATTTTCACTTTCATTAACTGCTCAACCTGCAGTTGAATCCTTCTTTGAGTCAAGCGATTCTTTTTTCAAAAAATACACAGATGATGGAAAGGTGGACTACCAATCGATTATAAATGATGCAGCAATAAACCCCTTGATCACAGTGATTGAGAATATTCCAAGCATAGATAATCAAAACAAAAAGGCATTTCTTGTCAACGCATATAATTTATGGGTCATAAAAAAAATTACTAAAGAATATCCGGTCAGTAACGTACAATCTATTGCTCAATTTTTCAATAAAAAAGACGTGACCATTGGAGGCTCCCAATATTCTTTAAATCAATTAGAAAAAGAAAACATACTTAATGAATTTAAAGATCCAAGATTGCATTTTGTACTGGTTTGTGCGGCAGTAGATTGCCCTCCGATTACTAATTACTCCTTTACTCCCGAAAATCTTGAAGAAAAACTAGAACAGCAAACTAAACTTGCCATCAACGATAGACAGTTTTTGAAGTCTATGGGAAACCAATATAGTCTCTCACAAATATTTAAATGGTACCGTTTTGATTTTGGAGGAAGCAAACAAAGCGTCATTAATTTCATCAATAAATACAAGAGCAAGGAAATCCCGTCTGATGCAAGTATTACTTACTATGATTATGATTGGACTTTGAATGATTTAGTGACAAATATTGGATCCACCTTGAATGGAAAAAGTTCTAATAGATATGTAGTTTCAGCAGCCATTCCAAAAGGACAATACGAGATTAAGTTATTTAATAATCTTTATTCTCAACAGACCGGTGAATCCCCAAACAAATTAAGAAGAACATTTTTCACGACTACGCTTACTGCTTTGTATGGCCTATTTAATGGATTTAATGTTGGTATAAATACAAGATATCGAAAGGTATTAAACGAATTCGGAGACACTACACCTTTCCATGTGTTAGGATCTTTAGGATCATCCGGTCGACAAGGAATTACTGCTTTCGGCCCTCAAATTAGAGTTGCTCCTTTTCCAAGCCTTAAGAATTTTTCTATCCAAAGTTCTTATGTGTTTGCCATTGGTGATGAACTAGAAGGGAATGGTCAAAAACCTTTTATAGACTGGAATGGAGCTACTTGGATTACTCAGTTGTTTAACGATCATACCATTAGCCCAAGCTTTTCATTATTTACAGAATTGGATTTCATAATAGAAGATATAGGAAAATCTGACAAAGGCGCCTTGAATAGATTTTCTACCCCGGCCACCGTTATTTTAAGTTATTTCCCCGTTAGAAATGTAACAATATATGGACTCAGTAGCTATTCCCCATTTTGGAGCGATACCTATGACTACTTTTATCAATATGGCCTTGGGTCAAAATATCAACTAAACCCCAATTTTGAAATAGAAGTATTAGTAAATAAATTTGTGAATCGATTTTTAAAGGAAGCAAATGGGAATGCTGCTACTTATAATCTTGGCTTTAGACTGACATTTTAGAACAAATTATTGTCAGCACGAACACATTACTTTTTTATATAAAACATTATCAATTGTAATAGCGTTACTTTTACTATCGTGATCCGAGATTTTAAATATCACCAAAAATATTGCTTCTTCTTTATTTTTCTTTTCACTCTAATTTCTTGTAGTGAAGAACCAAAAGAAGAAGCTCCAATAGAGAATTTCTTTACGAGTCCTTCTCCGATTTCTTTAGGAAGTATAGAGGCAGATTTCTACCAAAATTTATCTTATAATGGTCATGAGCGAAATGTGTTTGATATTTTCTTACCCGTTTCAGAAAGCCCTACACCTTTAGTTATTTTTATTCACGGTGGAGGATTTGTAGGTGGGGATAAGTCATTTGCTTACGAAGGTTTACTAGACGAGCAGATTCAAGATTTATTAGCTAATAATATTGCCTTTGCAACCATCAATTATCAATTAGTTGAAATCATTGGTGAACAATCTGGAATAATAAAATCTATGAACGACTCAAAATACTGCTTACAGTTTATTCGTCATCATAGTGAGTTTCTAAATATTAATCCAGATCAAATAGTATTAGAGGGAGCATCTGCCGGTGCGGGAACTTCTTTGTGGCTTGCTATGCATCCTGATATGAAGGAGCCCGAATCCGTAGATGAAATCTTAAGGCAATCAACAAGAGTGAGTGGTAGCGCTTTATGGGAAACGCAAGCTACCTATGATTTAGTGAAATGGGATACCCATGTATTTCAAGATTTGAATTTGAATCTATTGGAGCAAGCCGATACTCTTATTGAATTAAAGTTTGCAATTCTTGGTTTTTATGGCATTCAAAACCTAGATCAACTTTTTGATCCAAGTACGGTAGCTTACAGAGAACGAGTAGATATGCTTGGTCTATTTTCCTTTGATGATCCTCCAATTTGGGTAAATAATAGCATTTACTCTGAAGGCATACCGACTACTAGTAATGACCTAACTCATCACCCTTTGCACGTAAAAGCAATCTTAGAAATGTCAGAAGAATTTTTCATTGAAGCTACTTGCTATGCGCCTAAAATTGGAATCATAGACCCCGACAATGAAGACGTCAATCAATTTATCAAGAGATTGCTTCTATAAATTAGGTATATTCAGAAGCGCAATACCCACTGCTGTCTCAAACCCTCTTTTCAAGAGAGGGTCAGAAACTTGAAAAGTTTCTAGGGTGAGTTGGACATGATAGAAGTAATGAAGTATGTTCTGAACATCCCTAATTAGCTCTTTAATACACAACATTTTAAATTCCTACTTATTTTATATTTTTAAAAGATGAATAATACGTTAACTCCGTTTCACCTAGCCATCCCAGTAGATGATATCTCCAAAGCGAGAGATTTTTATGGCGTAACATTGAATTTGCCAGAAGGCAGATCAGATACTTCTTGGCAAGATTACGATCTATTTGGACATCAACTTGTCATCCATCAAGTTGCGGATTATAAAATCATGCGTTTTTTCAACCCAGTCGATGACCATGCCGTACCATTGCCTCACTTTGGAGTTGTTCTAAAATGGGAAGATTTTAATAGCTTGGCAGAACGCCTCAAAAAAGACCAAATAGAATTTGTAATCGAACCATATATTAGATTCAAAGACCAGCCTGGAGAACAAGCGACTATGTTCTTTTATGATCCCGCAGGAAATGCACTGGAGTTTAAAGCGTTCAAAGATATGAGCAAACTTTTTGCAACTTGATCTTTTATAGGCAGTTTAATTTGATGCTTGTACTCTAAACTCCCACTTATATTTTACTTTCTGCTCAGGAGGTATTTAATATAAGAGGCAATTAATAAGGGTAACCAGTATTCAAAAAACAAGGCTTCCTATCTTTCGTCTAATTTATGTCGGTTTTTTCGTCATTATCTTGTATCTTTGTGGGATGTATCTCAATTGCCACACGTATTACTCTCTAAAATATGGGACACTATCTCCCGAACAGCTCGTTGTAGAAGCTGCATCTCGAGGAATAAAACGATTAGTACTTACGGATATTAACAATACATCTTGCGCTTATGCCTTCATCAAAGCCTGCCGTAAGTATGAAGTACAACCGCTATTGGGCATTGAATTCAGAAGATTTGTCAGAGAGGATGCACCCTCCGCAATGGGCGGTACTAAAGATGGTGAATTTCTATACATCGGTATCGCAAAAAATGAAGAAGGATGGAAAGAACTGACCGGGCTTCTTACTGAGTGTTCTCTTCATACCACCCCGATTCCTAGAGAGGCCCCTCGATTGCAACATTGCTTCATCATCTACAAAAAATTACCAAAGGGAATTAACCATCTTGAAGAAAACGAATTTGTAGGTATTCGTCCATCAGAAGTCAATAAACTCTATAGCTCATACCTAAAAGATTTTCCCCACAAATTAGTCCTATTTGCCCCCTTTACATTTCTAAATGAAAATGGATTCAAAGCACATAAACTTTTACGTTGTATTGACTTAAACATCATACTTGGAAAATTAGAAGCCAAAAATACGGCGCATTCCACGGAGTACTTCTACACACCCGCGGAATTAGAAAAGATATTTGAGCAATATCCACACATTATTAAAAATACAAATAAAATCTTGGATCAATGTTCTATAGACCTTCCTTCTACGAATGGAAATAACAGAAAGAACTTCACTGGGTCCATTTCAGGAGACATGAAGCTCCTCACAAAACTTGCAACCAATGGATGTATCCGTCGCTATGGAGCAAAAAACAAAAAAGCAAATCAACGTACAGAAAAAGAGATCAAGGTCATCGAAAAATTAGGTTTTGCGGCCTACTTTCTAATAACCTGGGACATCGTCAGATATGCTCAGACCGCAGGATACCACCACGTTGGTCGAGGAAGTGGCGCTAATTCCATTGTAGCATATAATCTCTATATAACCGATGTGGACCCATTGGAATTAGATCTCTATTTCGAGCGATTCATCAATCCACATCGTACTTCACCGCCAGATTTTGACATCGACTTTTCTTGGGACGAACGAGATGATGTAATCGACTATGTATTCAAACGGTATGGCAAGGAGCACACGGCCCTACTCGCTACCTACAATACATTCAAAGGAAAGTCCATCATTAGAGAATTGGGTAAAGTCGTGGGCTTGCCCAAAGCAGACATAGATCTTATTATAGATTATCCACAGGATACACACCGACATCACCCCTTTGCCCAACATATATTCAAATATGGCAAAATGATCGAAGGATTTCCAAACTATCTTTCTATTCATGCCGGCGGTATACTCATCAGCGAACGTCCACTAAATTACCATACTGCACTACAGCTCATGCCCAAAGGGTTTCCCATTACACACTTTGATATGTATGGTGCAGAGGACCTTCAGTTTCACAAATACGACGTACTTAGCCAACGAGGTCTAGGTCATATTAAGGATGCCGTAAAGCTAGTTGCTAGAAATCAAGGTAAAGCCATAGACATACACGATGTACAAGCCATCAAAGAAGATATCAATGTAAAAAAGCAACTGAAATCTGGTCAATGCATTGGTTGTTTTTACATAGAATCACCAGCCATGCGTGGGCTACTTACCAAGCTTCAATGTGACAATTATATACATCTTGTCGCAGCAAGTTCCATCATTCGTCCTGGAGTAGCAAAAAGTGGTATGATGCGAGAATACATCAATAGATTCCATAACCCAGAAAGCTATACATACATCCACCCCGTGTTCGAAGAACATCTTGGAGAAACCTATGGCGTCATGGTCTACCAAGAAGATGTAATGAAAATAGTACATCATTTTTCTGGGCTAGATCTCGACGAATCCGACGTGCTACGTAGGATCATGACCGGTAAAAGAAAAAACTCTGATACCTTTGATCGGCTCAGAGAAAAATACTTTGTCAATTGTAAAGAGAGAGGCTACCCAGATGAGCTAGCTCTCGAAGTTTGGAGGCAAATTGCCAGCTTTAGTGGCTACTCCTTTTGTAAGGCGCATTCAGCCAGCTTTGCCGTAGAATCATTCCAAAGCCTATATCTTAAAACCTACTATCCTAAAGAATTTATGGTAGCCGTTATCAATAATTTTGGCGGATTCTACAATACGGAGTTATATGTACACGAGGCAAGAATGTGCGGCGCCAAGATACACGCTCCTAGCATTAACAAAAGTACTTACTTGACGAACATATACAACGATGATATATACATTGGATTGATCCACATTGCCGATCTAGAAAAAAGGGTCGCTCTCAAAATTATCGAAGAAAGGGTCGAAGATGGTGAGTACCAAAGCCTACAGGACTTCGTCAGTCGATTGGACATCTCAAAAGAGCAATTAGAAATACTGATACGCATCGGTGCATTTCGCTTCACGCAAATGAATAAGTACGAACTGATGTGGGAAAAAAATGCTGTATATAATCCCGAAATAAAACACCATAATACCCCTTCATTCTTCGAACATGAAACCGAAGATTACACACTACCCACCCTGACAGAAACAAAACACGAACAAGCCTTTGACGAAATAGAATTATTGGGCTTTCCGCTTTGTTCTCCTTTCGACTTACTACAAACCGAATACCGAGGAAATATCCTTGCTAATCACATGAATAAATATCTAGGTCGCACACTCCAAATGGTCGGATACTATGTCAACCGAAAACATGTCACTACCGTCAATCGTAAGCACATGAGTTTTGGCACTTGGTTGGACTTAGAAGGCAAGTTTTTTGATACCACTCACTTTCCTCCTTCATTGGCAAAGTATCCTTTCAAAGGAAGAGGTTGCTATCGAATCACCGGTAAGATTGTAGAAGATTTTGGATTTCCAAGTATGGAAGTATCGAAGATGGAGAAATTACCTTTTGTAAAAGATGAGAGGTATTGAACTAATGGGTTACCACTATATAATAATTATCATGGATAATAGTAATGTCTATACACTTACAATCTAAAATAAACTCCAAGTATTGCTGAATCGATTAAAAGAAATAAATATGAGTAAATAATGCCTTCTTACGAGCTTTTGTCTCTAGTCCTATTTTACAACAAATTTATCAGCACAAGTTGTTTACCACAATGGAAAACCCTATTCATTCGAAAACGAAATGAGAAGTGATGTACCTACAGAAGTAATGCCTGAAATCAATTTAGAAAAGTTACTGCAGGAAGATATATTAGATAAAAAAGGAGTGCAGGCATCTTGATTTGGCTTTTTACATGAGGTAAAATAACAGAAACTGATTTTGCTGACTATGAGTTTAGTGATTGGATTATGACAAGCGACCCTACAGTTATTTAGACTGGTGCACAAGTCGATTATGATGCTGAAGACCTTATTCAATTAAATGCTCGGTTCGAAGTACAGTTAGACGCAGGTTTTCATGCCTTTATTGACGGATGTAATGGAGATGCTAGAGGTATCAATGTAACGGATAATACATCGAATGAAAAGAAAGAATAACTGCTGGGAAGTACCAACATATTTGTCTGAATCAGGGTTCCCAGAATTTAAAGATTTCCTTGATTTTAAAAAGAATAGATCACATCATAATTCATAAAATAAAATTTATTAGATTGAATACCTCGCGGGATAGCCTCGACCAAATAGTGGGTATAGCGCTGGCGTGCTGGTATTAATTGATCTAGCGTTTTTTTATTCCTCAGCATGGAATAAAAATAAAAGAAATTTGTCTGAATCAGGATTTTAGGATTCACATAATTTTAACAAGAAAAGAATTACACCATAATTCAAAAAATAAAATTTGTTAGATTGAATACCTCGCGGGATAGCCATG
>Ga0114956_1002126_pt1 | contig 15684 bp, 13 predicted proteins | sample MaitaG_FD_87304 | JGI IMG/M metagenome (GOLD analysis project Ga0114956, IMG submission 87304) | Marine algal microbial communities from Maine, USA - Maine_Asex2 metaG | ecosystem: Host-associated > Algae > Red algae > Unclassified | place: Maine, USA | collected 2015-01-05 | reverse complement strand
GTTATTGGCGAAGACTCTAAACAAAGTGTTGCTCAAAAGGTTCAATTCAGATCTGCTGGGATGAGCCACCTTTTGGCTGTTTCAGGGCAAAATATTGCATTGATTTTTACCATGTTGGCTGGATTGTTGCAACGCTTACCTTTGAGAATGCGGTTTGCGGTTGCGTTGCTAATTTTAGTTACCTTTGCAATCATTACTAGGTTGGAACCTTCAGTTCTTCGTGCGAGCGTTGTTGCAGCTATTGCTGCTTGGTCTGCGGTTACTGGTGGTAGAAGCTCGGGTATCAGAATATTGTGCCTAGCCGTTATCTTTTTATTACTCGTCGACCCTTTTTTAATTTATTCGGTTGGTTTTATTTTATCGGTCACTGCTTCGTTGGGAATTCTGCTTTTATCTGAGGGGTTAATTGAACGGTTGCAGAAACTAAAAATTCCTAAGTGGGTGTCTGAACAACTTGCAGTAACAATTTCAGCGCAAGTTTTTGTAGCTCCTGTATTGATATATTTTTTTGGCAATGTTCCTTTGGTATCTGTGCCTGCAAATTTAGCAGCGTCGTGGCTGTCTGGATTTGTTATGGTCACAGGCTCAAGCTTGGGTTTGTTTATTAAATACTTCCCAGAAGCCATAGCAGGCGTTGTAATGAAGCCAGTTGAACTGGCGTTGTATTTACTTAATCTCATTTCGAAAGAATCAACCTTGTTAAGTTGGCCACAACTCGGACTGTATGAATTGCTCTTGCTCGGTGTTGCGATTTTGTTATGCTTTCTATTTTCTAAATTTAGATTAGTCATTATTGGAATGGCTGGCATAACCCTTTGTTTCATAATGTTTCTGCCTTCGGATGGCGCTGTTGTAACCTCAGCTGAAACTTATATTCATATTGCCGGGGATAGTCAGTTCCCATCTATTCTTATCATTAACACTGGGTTTGATAAAGGTAGACTTGAAGATTATGTTTCAAGTGGATTAGGTCGAGTCGATATTGTTATAGCTCAAGATGGCAGCCGTAATTTTGGTTTGACTACTCGGGCCTTGATTGATATGGATTTAGCAGAGGTTGTACTGGCTCCGCCATTACATGAGATACCTGAAGCTACTCGTATCACAAGCGAAACGACAGTATCAACCGCTGTTGGTAGCATAAACATGTATCCTGAAGAGCGAAAATTGTATATCTCAACCGAAGCTGATTTAACGTAACTTGCCCAATTATTGGTAAGAAATATTACAGAAACAGATATTTGTAAACCCTTACATGAATAGCATTAGACTTAAATAACTCTTGGGTAGGACCTTATGCATCTTGTTGTTGATGATTATCGTTTTGATTTAACTTGGCGGGCTCTTGTTATCGGAATAATCCAAGTTAATAATTCTGATGATCTGAATATCATAGAAGAAGTTTCAGAATTATTGGATCGTGGTGTAGATCTAATCCTTCTTCAAACAGAAAAGTCAAAAGAACAACTTGTTACAGTAACTGAACAAATTTTTGATCAGTTCGACGTTCCTGTCATTGTCAGCCCAAAACATATACGTGACCTATCTTCGCAGAGTCTATTTCCAGATTGTTCGGCTGCTATTAAGCTAGGTGAATTTGACCTAAATTGGTCTATCGGACAATTAGTGGCAAATCAAACAAAACAAATTTCATCTGGAGTTCGCCTTGTGCTTACAGATCTTAACAGCGTAAAATCTACGAGACGTACTGTTGATATTATGGCGTCAATTTTAAGAGAACAACAAGTAGAGTAGAGTCGTGGCTCTTGTATTTATTAAAGGTGACGACCAAGTTCTTCTGGCTCAAGAAGTTAATCATCAGATTTCTGCATTAGTCGGTAATGGCGACAAATCTTTGATGGTTGAAGAAGTAACTGAAACAGAATTTTTGCAAGATAATGGGCTTAACGATATCGGTGTCCTCATAAATGCTTCACAAACACCGCCATTTTTGACTGAACGTAGAGTTGTAGTTGGCCGTAATCTAGGCTTATTCTCTAAAAAAGATCAGATACAACCGTTAGCGGGTGTTCTTGAAAAAGATCTTGGCCCCATTGACCTAGTTCTAGTTTGGGAAAAAGGTGGCACATCAACACGGCTTTCTGCTGTTCCCAAGTTACTAAAAGATGCGTTGAAGAATGCTGGCGCAGAGATGATTGATGCTGCCCCTAAAGGTAAAGCATTAAAAGCTTCAATCCAGGAAAAGCTTGATATGGCTCCTGTTAAGCTTGACCAGTCTGCAAGAAATGTCATTGTAAATACTATTGGTGACAATTTAGGTCAGCTAGATTCGTTATTCGAAACTTTAGTAAGTACCTATGGTTTAGATTCAAAAGTTGGAGCTGATAAGGTTTCGCCGTTCCTCGGTGACAAGTCTGATATCCCGCCATGGGATTTAACCGATGCTATCGATTCTGGCAATATTGTTCTTGCTATAGAAAACTTGCAAAGAATGGTTTCTGGTGGAGATAAGCATCCATTACAAATAATGAGCGTACTGCACGGACATTATCAGAAAGCTCTTGCGCTTGATGGCGCAGGGGTTACAAATGAGAAAGAAGCAGCAAATTTGTTAGGTATGAAAGGTTCAACTTTCCCAGCCAAGAAAGCCTTAAATCTTACAAAAAAATTAGGGAATAAAAAAGTTTGCCGAGCAATTGATTTATTGTCAAAGGCGGATCTAGATATTAGAGGCGAAACTGCATTAGAACCAATTGCTGTTACCGAAGTATTAGTTGCCCGCTTAGCTCAGATGTCCAAATAAAAAAGTTTGGTCACAGCCCATTATCTGAGCTGCAACCAAACTTTGAGTGCCTGAATCTATCATTGATAGTTAGAAACTTTATTTTATATTATTCGTCCGTGTTGATCGATCACTAATCTGCCACCTACGTAGGTACCTGATTTATAGCCGTTGCTGCAACCGTTGTAGGTTCTTGAAGGCACTAATTGACCATTACTATAGCCAACTCTGCAGTTGTAAACGCCGTAGTAACTTGTCACAGTGCAAATTGCGTAACTGGCTCGTGTATAGCGGTAGCCATTCCATGACCAGTAGTTAGAAGTTCCACTTGAACAGCTCCAGCCGTAGCCTGAATTTGTTGCTGCAGAAGCTGCAGATGTAACTGCTGGAGCAATCAATAATGCACCTACTAAAGCAAAAGTTGAGATAGCTTTGTTTATCTTATTTTTGATTTTACCGCCTTATATAGGTCTAAACTTTGGAAAGCTGAGACCGCTTACAAAAGATATATGTCTTGAAAGACATTATCGTTCGAATATTTTAGAGATCGTTACAAATCTGAAATATAGAACTACTTATATAAGTCACAAGATTTATAAAATGCTTAGTGATGTTTTATATAAATTAATATTTTTGAAAATATAAAAAAGAGCACAAAATAATTTGTACCCCTTCTGAATATTTAGTTAAATTAAATTGTAATTTATGCGTTCACAGCTTGGCGAACTCGTTTAATTAAACGGCTTTTGCGGCGGGCTGCAGCATTTTTGTGGATGATTTTTTTAGTAGCAGCTCGGTCGATGCCTTTGATAGCAGCTTTAGTTGTATCTGCTTCTGTCTCTGTTCCAGCGGCTGTTAAAGCGGCCTTTTCAAGAGTGCTTAGCTTAGAACGGATAGCCTTATTGCGTACACGTGCTTTTTCGTTTTGTCTGTTGCGTTTAATCTGGCTTTTAATATTCGCCACAGCGAAACCTCGTTCAAATAGGATAAGTAAATCGACTACATATCATACCCGCCATTATTGATACGACCAACATTTAGCATACTTATTAGCTTAACTTTGCGGCTATGATGCTTAAGGTCAAGACACCTTATAGATTGTACCTAATGCCAACTGACCCTACAAATATTAGAAATATTGCAATAATTGCGCATATAGACCACGGTAAATCCACCTTGGCGGATCGTCTTTTAGAGATCTGTGGTGCTGTTGAGGCCCGTGAAATGCGTGCACAGTACCTTGACACGATGGACCTTGAGCGTGAACGTGGCATAACCATCAAACTGCAAAGCGTAAAGTTAGAGTGGAAGGGGACAGTAATCAATATTATTGATACCCCGGGCCACGTTGACTTTGGCTACGAAGTAAGTCGTTCTCTCGCTGCATGTGAAGGCGTAATCTTAGTTGTAGATGCTGCTCAAGGTATAGAGGCCCAAACTCTAGCAAATACTTATTTAGCAATGGATAACGATTTAGAGATTGTTGCAGTGTTAAATAAAATTGATTTACCAGCCGCTGACCCTGATCGTTACTCAGCAGAGATTGAACAGATATTGGGGATATCTGCGGATGATGTTTTACGAATTTCTGCAAAAACAGGCGAAGGTGTCGAAGCCCTACTGGAAGCTGTAATTGATCGAGTCCCGCCGCCTGAAGGCAATCCAGACGCTCCGTTACAGGCCTTAATATTCGATAGTCATTTTGACACATACCGTGGGGTAGTGTCGAGCATCAGAGTGATGGACGGAACGTTAAGTAAAGGCGAAAAGCTTAAGTTTATGCAAGCTGGCGTTAACTATGACGCAGACGAGATTGGCACACGTACTCCAGATAATAAACCTGTCGATATGATGGGCCCTGGCGAAGTAGGCTATCTAATAGCCGGTATCAAAGATGTTGGTGAAGCTCGCTCTGGTGAAACTGTAACAACAGCATCGAACTCTTCAGAGGAAGCACTCGATGGTTATAAAGAGCCTCAGCCGATGGTTTTTTGTGGCCTTTTCCCAGTTGACGGTGATGACTATGAAGACTTCCGTGACGCTTTAGACAAGCTCCGCTTGGATGATAGCTCTTTTAGTTTTGAACCTGAAACTTCTACAGCTCTTGGGTTTGGTTTTCGTTGTGGTTTCTTAGGTCTGTTACATATGGAAATTGTAAGAGAGCGCCTACAAAGAGAGTTTGATTTAAATCTTATAGCTACTAGCCCTTCTGTTGAATATCAGATCACGATGAATTCTGGTGAAGACAAGGTTATTGATAACCCATCGGAGCTGCCAGTTTCTGGTGAATGGAATTCGATTAGAGAGCCTTATCTTCGTGCTTCAATGATAGCGCCTTCAGAATATACGGGTACTTTGATGGAGCTTTGTCAAGAGCGTCGTGGCCGTATGGAGAAAATGGAATATCTATCTCCGGAGCGTGTTGAGCTTGTATATATTCTGCCTTTGGCCGAAGTGGTTATTAACTTTTTTGATCAGCTTAAAAGCCGTAGTCAAGGTTACGCAAGTTTAGATTATGAGCCTGCCGGTTATGAAGAAGGCGATTTGGTTAAGGTCGATATTTTATTCAACGGTGAGCAAGTAGATGCTTTCTCAAGTGTGGTTCACCGAGATAATTCTTATGACTATGGACGTAGGACAACAGAGAAACTTCAAGAGATTATTCCGAGACAACAATTTGAGGTTCCAATCCAAGCCGCAATTGGTGGAAAAATTATCGCAAGAGCAACCGTAAAAGCTTTCAGAAAAGATGTTACAGAAAAACTTTATGGTGGTGACATCACCAGAAAGAATAAACTTTTGAAGAAACAAAAAGCCGGTAAAGCAAAAATGAAGAGTATCGGAAGGGTTCAAATTCCGCCTGATACTTTCATAAAGGCTTTAAAACTAGAAGATTAGAATGATTCTTTATGCCTAATATTTTTTGGTTTCGCAGAGACTTACGTCTAAGGGACAATGTTGCGTTAGCTCAGGCAGCTTCGCAAGGGCCTGTAGTTCCAGTGTTTATTTTTAGTAAAGAATTGGGTGAAGATTTTGATCGACCACGAATTCAGTATTTAGTCTCAGCCTTAAATTCTCTTAATGATTCTATTGAAGGTTCATTGGTTATTCGTTTTGGTGATCCATGCCAAATCTTGGAAGAACTTTGCTCTGAAACTGGTTCCAATAGCGTGTTTGCTACAAAGAGCTTCTCAACTTATAGACGGAAAGAAGATAAAGTAGTTTCTGACTTTCTTGAACAAAGAGATATTGATTGTACTCTTACAGGTTCTCCGTATGCTGTGGAACCTGGATCTATATTCAATAAAAGTGGAAGCCCCTATAAAGTTTTTACCCCTTTTTTTAGAGCGTGGAAAGAATACGGCTGGGATTCACTAATCGAATCAGACAGTCGTTCTGAGCTGCCTCAAGATCGTGATTCCGGGCTACCTCATGATCGTGATTCCGGGCTACCTCATGATCGTCATTCCCAGCCACCTCAACCCCGTCATTCCCGACTAACGCAACCCCGTCATTCCCGACTAACGCAACCCCGTCATTCCCGACTAACGCAACCCCGTCATTCCCGACTAACGCAACCCCGTCATTCCCGACTACGATCGGGAATCTCCCATGAGTGGTTTCAGAACATAGCGTCAGAACAACTGCCAAAAGTGTCTGAATTCAAATCTATATTAGGCTCCGGGGGAGAGCCGGAAGCTCATGACCGTTTGGATAAATTTCTAAATTCTGCAGTCAGCGGTTACAAAACCCAAAGAGATCTGCCGGCCGTTGATGGAACTTCGTTGCTTTCTCATTATTTAAAGTGGGGAGTGCTCCACCCACGTCAAATTCTGGATCGCTTAGGTCCTTCACCGGCTGAAGATGTTTTTAGAAGCGAAATTTGTTGGCGTGAATTTTATGCAGATGTTCTATTTCATAGACCTGAAACTGCAACAGAAGCTTTCTCAGAAAAGATGGCTAAGCTGCGAACAGATTCAGGTCCCGAAACCGATAATGACTTTAATGCATGGTGCTCAGGCAAAACTGGTTTCCCAATTGTTGATGCCGGTATGCGCCAGCTTGTTTCTACTGGTTGGATGCATAACCGTGTTCGCATGATTGTTGCCAGTTTTTTAACGAAGGATTTGCATCTTGATTGGCAACGTGGGGCAGACTTTTTTATGCATCATCTAGCTGATGGAGATTTAGCTTCTAATAGTCATGGTTGGCAATGGACGGCTGGAACAGGCACCGACGCTTCACCGTATTTTAGAGTATTTAATCAAACCACCCAAAGTAAAAAATTTGATCCAGCTGGTACATATTTAAGAGAGTGGATTCCAGAAATAGCTCATCTTTCAGATAAGCACATCCATGAACCATGGAAAGATCCTCACGGAGCCCCAGCAGGTTATCCGTTACCGATTGTCGACCACAGCGAAGAGCGCTTAGAAGCACTAGCTCGCTATGAAGAAATTAGAAGCTAACTAGTTTTTGTTTATTATTTCTGATTGTTTTAAATATCAGCGAGAGTGTTCCGAGAACTGTTAATGTCAATAGACCGAAGATTATCATGAAGAGATAGTTATTAGGTTCTGTTGGTGTTTCTAATGTTGTAGAAGTTTCTTGCAGGACCAGTCCTTCTTTTGGAGCTATTACCTCGATATTTTTTTCTGAATCTTGGATTGTGTATGTTGTACCGTTTGAAGTTGTACTGTTTTCTTGCTCTGTAGTAGGCACAATATTTTCTGAAGGTTCGTTTATCACTTTAGGTTTAGGTTCAATTGCTTGGGGCTTTGGAATTGGGTTAACTGGCTGTGCTGGCACAGGGCCTTGTGCCGCCCAGTTTTGTAAATCAAATTTAAATTGGCTGCCAGTGTAATGGCTATTATTTATGGGATCATTATATATTATTTGGTTTGGTTGTCCGGGAGTTGTTGGAGCAGACAAAGATTGTGTATTCATGCTTATTTCCAAAGCATATTCATCAACTCTTGGTGATTGGAACTCAAATGTGAATGTATATGATTCTCCAGCATTTAAAGTTTTATTCAATTTGCACTGTAAAGCGTGATGTGCTGCGTTGAATTTTTGTTCAGCAGCGACTGTCTCTGAGAGCCCACACTTAGTGCGATCGCTGAAAGGGATAAGAAAACCTGGATCGTCAAAACTTGTTACGTAAAAACTGTTTTTTAAGTTTATTAATGCGCCTGCATCTATGCGATCTGTTCGAGCCAAGAACATGATTGCATTTTTTGGTAAATTGTCGGGCCCATTATTTGTGATAGTTACTTTATAGCTCAGGGGAGTTGATGTTGTAAATTTTCCGAATTCGCCAGGGTTTTGTAACTCTGACACAGATAATGAGACATCTGCTTGTTTAGGTAGATCTTCTTGAGCGTGTGCGGCTCCATTAAATACCAGTATTAAGCATGTGACAATAATAGAGACAGTAAGCCCTGATTTACGATTAGTTAAGTTTTTTGTACTATAAAACATAAGTTAATTCATTGTACAAGGTTCAATAAGTAGTTAGATGTCAGGTTTTTTATTAAATGGCAAGTCTTTTCCAAGACGCTACACTTATAAGACATTCCTAGGAGCCTAATTTCATGCTCGATGAGCGAAAATCTGACGTTTTAAAAGCGGTAATAGAGGCTTATACCGATACAGCTCAGCCAGTGGGCTCAAGTGCTATTGAATCTTTAGATAATTTTTCTGTCTCTGCTGCGACGATCAGGAACGATATGGCAGCTTTGGAGAGTGAAGGTTATCTACGGCAACCTCATACAAGCGCTGGTCGGGTTCCTACTCAAAAAGGTTATCGACATTTTGTTGATCATATTGATCGCAAAGAGTTGGTGAGTGGAAAATCTACAAAACAGGTTTCAGATTTTTTCTCAACGATGCGTGGCGAAATTGAAGAAGTTCTCAGAGATACAGCGGGTTTGCTTTCTCGTTTAACCGATTATGCGGCTGTTGTTGTTGATGGGCCAGAAGATTCAAGCGAAATCAGGTCGTGTCAACTTGTTCAGCTCCATGGTTCAACTGTGCTTGCTGTCGTCGTTTTTTCAAATGGTCAGATATCTAAACAAACTTTAGATATTACCTTTGAGATTAATGAAGAAAACCTATCTAAGGCTAACACCCTTTTAAATTCTTCATTATGTGGTTTAACGATGTCTAAGGTGTCAAAGCTAAATTCTATTAATGGTGAAAATGATTTAGCTAACGCAGTTCTTTTGAGTTTGAAGGGCCAAGGTTCTGATAGCGGTAAAGTTTATGTCGAGGGGGCTTCTCGTGTGGTTAATGCGTTCGAAGCTGTTGAATCTGTCAGCCACGTTTTAAGTATCTTGGAACAGCAGCTGGTTGTTGTTAGTCTGTTAGCTGAAGTTACCGATACGGGTGTGTCTGTTTCTATAGGGAATGAGACAGGTATTGCCACTTTGGCAGAGTGTAGTATTGTTGTTTCACCTTATGAGATCGATGGGTCTTATGGTGGTTCTATTGCAGTTCTGGGGCCAACAAGAATGAAGTACCCAGAGGCTATTTCTGCGGTTGCTGCTGTTAGCAGTCAACTTGGTGAAAGATTAAGTGAAGGCTAAAATTAGTGGATTATTATAAATTACTTGGTGTTGAAAGATCAGCGAGCCAAGATGAAATTAAAAAGGCTTATCGGAAGTTAGCTAGAGAGCTGCATCCTGATGCAAACCCGGACGACCCCGAAGCTGAAGCCCAGTTTAAACAAGTTGCTGAGGCTTATGAAGTTTTAAGTGATGTTGAAAAGCGATCTCGTTATGATCGTTTTGGTTCTACAGGTTCTGGGGGCGGCGCCGGCGACCCTTTTGCTGGTGGAGGTCTTGGCGATTTATTTGATGCTTTCTTTACTAACTCTGGTCGACGAGCCCCCTCTAATCAGGGTGTTGATTTAGAGGTTTCTGTTGATCTGACTTTAGAAGAAGCAGTCGCAGGTGTGTCAAAAGAGGTTAAAGTTCGCACAGCTTTGGGCTGTGATCCTTGTGAAGGCACTGGTGCCGAGGCTGGCTCTGCTGTAAACAGGTGTGATCAATGTGGAGGCGCTGGCCAGGTTAGGGCAGTTCGCCAATCAATTCTTGGTCAGATGGTTACAACTTCAACTTGTCCTCGCTGTGCTGGTGAGGGTTCTGTTATAGAAAAGCCGTGCACCGAATGTTCCGGTGAAGGCAGGGTAGTTAAAGAGACTGAGTATTCAGTTGAGGTGCCTGCTGGGGTTGGGCCTGGTTCTACTTTGAGACTAACTGGTCGCGGCGCCGTTGGACCTAGAGGCGGCGCTTCTGGCGATTTGTACGTTCGGATCCGTATCAGCGAACACGAAGTTTTTCAGCGGATCGAAGATGATCTGATTGCTGATTTGCATGTTCCTGTTACTCAGGCAGCTTTAGGAGCGGCAATAACATTTTCTGGTTTAGAAGGTGATGTTGAAGTTAGCGTTAAGCCTGGTTCTCAAACTGGCGAGGTTTATAAGTTCAAAAATCTTGGTGTGCCTCGATTGCGTGGGCGTGGCCGCGGTGATTTGTTATTAAATCTTGTTGTTGACACTCCTACAAAACTTTCTAGTGAACAAGAAGAACATTTAAGGGCTCTTGCTAAAGAACGCAATGAAGAAATCCTTGACCCCAGCGACGGCATCCTTAGCCATATAAAGTCGAAGTTTAATTAAATCATAAGTTAGGTTGGGTCTTTAGCCCCATTAATGATTGCTTGATTTATGTCGAGTTTTTGGTATGAAGCTTTTTTGCCGTATTTTCGTAACGATGACTTTAGCATTTGCAACTGTTGGATTGGGCTCCAGCCAAGCTAGTGCTGTCACTAATCCACAACTGTAGAAGAGTTGGCTTGGTCAGCTAACTTTGGGTCCGGTGATGCTGAGGTTTTGCGTTTGTATCGTGCCTTTTTTGGTCGTGAACCAGATTTAGAAGGTGCTGAGTATTGGATGAGTGTTTCTGATGATGGGCACACTTTGGATGAGATTGCTCAATGGTTTTCTGACGGTCCTGAGTTTGCGGCAGTTTATACTGGATCGAGTAATGCTCAGTATGTTGCTAGGGTTTATAGAAATATTTTAAATCGGCCTTATGACGATGAGGGATATAACTATTGGCTAGGGAAACTGAACTCTGGAGAGCTGTCTCGTGCAGGCGTTGTGCGTTGGTTTGCCGCTAACCCTGAGTTCAGATCTAATCATCCTTACCCAGATTTTGATGATTTGAATTCGATCATGTCAGATTCAGGTACGTGGGGTTCAAGCTGGAGTCTAAACGATCGAGAATTTATCGACGAAGTAAGTAGTAGTCCATTATATTTCAGCGGTTGTGGAGCTCCTGCTGATGAAGGCTTTAAACCTGTTGCTGAAAGAAGTACTCGCTTTTCAAATTCTAATGGTGGCTTTTTAGGTGAGTTTATTTTTGTTTTTGAAGATTTGGCTACTGCTATTCAAGCCCAAGCTGCTCTCGCTTATCATTTTCAGTATTGCACTGGTGCAAATTTAACTTTCTTTAATAATATGTCTTCGCCGCTAGGTTTTGTTTCCAAAAATGGTGCAGCAGGTTTTTCTTCCTCTGCGGCTTCGCACAGGGTGGGTAAAGTCATTTTTTATAGCGCTACTTCTAGCAGCACTGATTCTATAGATCCGTATGATCTATTGAATGGTCCTAATTCTATGTATGCACGACTTGTTTCGCAGGGCAAATACAATTTGTTCAAATAACTTGGAGTCAAGTTAAATTTACTGTTTCTTATTGGTCAATTCTGTTAAAGTTCACTTTAAGTGGTTGACCAATCACTTTCTGAGCTATAGCTTATGAGTAATGTATTTGGCGGCTAAAAAGTTTAGGAAATAATGAAGTCGCAAAGCTACAGCGAAAAAGAATCATCGTACGGGCGTCAGGTGGGTGAACGTATCCGAGCGATTCGCCGGCAGAAACGGCTTTCACTGCAAGATGTTGAAGAAAATTCTGATTCTGAGTTTAAAGCATCTGTACTTGGGGCGTATGAACGTGGTGAACGTTCTATCTCTGTGCCTCGTTTAGAGCGCTTGGCAAATTGTTATGGTGTTCCTGTTGATCAGCTTCTTCCTGGGACAGTTGACCCTGATGTTTCTCCAGATTATTTAGATCTTACTTCTCCTCCAAAAATCGCTGGTTGTGTGACTATCAATTTAACTAATTTGAATAATATTTCTATTCCTGAGTCTGAAATGTTAAGAAGGTATTTGGTAATGATCCAGGTCCAACGTCAAGACTTTAACGGCAGGGTATTAACTATTCGTGAAGATGATATGCGTGCAATCGCATGCATCCTTGGTACCGAAATTGATCAGGTAGCTGACAGATTAGTTGAGCTCAAATTAGTTGAAGCCTAGAGGATCTTTGTAGCAGCTTCTAAATAGCGAATGTACTGTCTTTCTGGCTGCTAGCCTGTAATAACGATGAAAATGTTAATATCAAACAATATTTTAGCTGCTGAACTTTCTGGTGAGCAAGAGTTAAATATTAAAGAAATTGAATCTTTGTTAGACGTTCAAATACATGTTCGTGGTAATGAAATTACTTTAGAAGGTGAAGATTCTGAAGAAGCTGAGCGGGCAATAAATGAACTTGTTCTAATTCTTGAAAGCGGTCAAGCCATCGACCCTTTACTGATTAAGAATACTATTAAGATGGTTGGGTTAGAAAAGCCTTCATCAGTCTTTACGGATCGAGTTTTTACTACTTCTAGGAATAAACCTGTTGTCCCTAAGACTGAGAATCAAAAAAAGTATGTTGATTCTATTCGCGATAATACAATCACCTTTGGTATTGGGCCGGCTGGTACTGGTAAAAGTTGGTTGGCTGTTGCTTGTGCTGTTAGGGCTTTGCAAGATAAACAGGTTGAGCGTATTTTATTGACTAGACCTGCAGTAGAGGCTGGCGAGCATTTAGGGTTTTTGCCCGGTGATCTTATGTCGAAGGTAGATCCGTATCTTCGTCCTTTGTACGATGCGCTGTCAGATATGGTTGGCGCCGAGAATATGAGCAAATATTTTGAGCGTAATGTGGTTGAGGTAGCCCCGCTTGCCTATATGCGTGGTCGTACTTTAAATGATTGTTTTGTAATTTTAGATGAAGCACAAAACACTACTCCGCAGCAGATGATGATGTTTTTGACTCGTATTGGGTTTAATTCAAAAGTTGTTGTTACCGGCGACAGCACCCAGGTTGATATCCCTGGTGGTAAAAGTGGTTTAAAAGGTCTTAGCGATATCTTGTCCGGGGTTGATGATCTCAACTTTGTTACTTTGGATTCTTCTGATGTTGTACGTCACAGGATTGTTCAAGACATTGTTGATGCTTACTCTGTTCACGGTAATTCACAGGGCAATTCTAAATGACCGTTCTTGTTGAAAAAGGTTCTCTTAGCGTTGAGTGCCAGAATGATTCTGAGGTTGTTTTAGATTGTGAGCACTGGGCGGGGCTTTGTTTAGATGTGTTAAAAGGTGAAGGTGTTACTCAAGGTTTATTAAATTTAGTTTTTACAACACCAGAGAATATTGAAGAGTTAAATGTTAAACATATGGATAAATCTGGGCCTACAGATGTTTTAACATTCCCTATGGATTCTCTTGATTCAAATATTCCTAATGACGTGCCTGTTCTATTAGGCGATATTGTAATATGCCCACAAGTTGCATTAGAACAATCAAAGCAGCATTTATGTTCGTTTGAACAAGAAGTTACTTTGTTAAGCATTCATGGGGTTTTGCATATGCTTGGTCACGACCATTTAGAAGATGATGATAAAGCTGCTATGCAGGCTCGAGAGTTGGTTCACATGGAAAAATTTGGTTTTGAATATGAAGGTTGGAAATGAGTAACGCTAGTTTTACAGGCACAGACATCATTTCTATAGTGATTGTTCTGTTTCTAATTCTGTTGGCAGCAATTGTTGTTGCCGGCCTCGAGGCTCTGTCTCACAGTACACAAATTAAGGTTGATGCTCATTTACTTAAATCTCCTAAACGGGCGGCTAAGCTAGCTGACCTTGTTAATGATTCTGCTAATACTCGGAACTCGTTAAGGTTCGTTTCTTTAACTTCGCAACTGGTAGAGACAATGTTGGTTACTTACTTGGTTACTAGGTTCTTTAATCTGCCTTGGAGCGCTTTGCTTCTTGCTGTGAATATTTTGTTGCTTGTAGTTCTTACTGAAACTGTTCCTAGGTCTTTAGGTTTTTCTAAGGCTGATCAGGCTTCAGTAGCTTTGGCTGTGCCTTTGGCTGCTTTGAAAAAGTTTTTTCCTATTCAACTCTTTTCTAAAGCTTTGCTTCGTTTAACGGATATTTTGGTTCCTGGTAGGGCATTGAGGTACGCTTCGTTTGATACTCCTGAAGAGTTGATTGCTTTGGCTGACGCTGCGGTTGAGGACGATATTTTGGAGCCTCAAGAGCGTGATTTGATTGAATCTATTATCGAGTTTGGTGACACTATTGTTCGCGAGGTTATGGTGCCTCGTACTGACATGGTTGCTGTAGATAAAACGTTGTCTGCTTCTGCTGCTTTGGAGTTAGCTTCTGAGGCTGGTTTTTCTCGTTTGCCGGTTGTTGGCGAAAGTAACGATGATGTTGTTGGTCTTGTTTATGTTAAAGATTTGATTAAGGCTGAGATTGATGATTCTGGTGATCAGTTTGTTTCTGATTTGTTGCGTAAGGCGAAATTTATTCCTGAAACTAAAAAGGTTTCTGAGCTTTTAAAAGAGATGCAGAAAGACAAATTCCATATGGCTGTTGCCGTTGACGAGTACGGCGGTATTGCCGGCATCGTAACTTTGGAAGATCTTATTGAAGAGATTGTTGGCGAGATTGTTGATGAATACGACACCGAAGAGCCTCTAGTTGAACGGCTTCGTGACGGGACGTTTAGGGTTGATGCGAAAATTTCTATTGATGAGTTAAACGATATTACTGGGATGGCTTTGCCTGAGGGTGCTTGGGATACTGTTGGCGGTTTGGTTTTTGATGAGTTTGGTCGTGTGCCGACTGTTGGTGAAAGTTGTGAGGTGTCTGGACATAGCTTAAAGATTGAGCGGGTTCAGGGTCGTAGAATTAGTAGGGTTAAAATTTTTGCTCTGCCTGTTGAAGAGGTTGTTAATGAATAAGCCAGTTGAAGGTTCAGAGCCTGAGTTTAGGTCCGGTTTTGTTTCTTTAACCGGGCGTCCTAATGTTGGTAAGTCAACTTTATTAAATAATATTGTGGGCGAGAAAGTTACTATTGTTTCTAATAAGGCTCAGACTACTCGTAACGATATCCGTGGCGTGTTGACTGACGGTTTGTTTCAGATTGTGTTTGTTGATACTCCTGGTATTTCTAAACCTCGAAGCGAGTTGGGCAAGAAGTTGAACAGTTCTGCTTATTCTGTTTCGTCGGATGTTGATTTGGTTTGTTTTGTTGTTGATGCTAATTCTGGTTTTGGTACGGGTGATAAGTTTATTGCTCAGCATTTGGATCCTGAGAATACTATTTGTGTTTTGAATAAGATTGATGGTGTTAAACCTGATCGTATTATGAAGCAACTTGGCGATTTGGGGGAGTTTGGTTTTTCTAGCTATTTCCCTGTTTCAGCTTGGGATGGTACGGGCGTTAAGAATCTTGTTTCTCATCTCCAAAGTCGTTTGCCTGTAGGTCCGGAGTGGTTTCCGCAAGAGATGATTACTGATCGTGATCAGGGCTTTAGGGTGGCTGAGCTGGTTCGTGAGCAGCTGCTGAGAATAACTGAGCAAGAACTGCCGCATTCTATCGCTACGCAGCTTGTGGCTTGGGATTGGCCGAGGGTTAGGGTTGATATTATTGTTGAGCGTGATTCTCAAAAGGGTATTGTGATTGGCAAAAACGGCGAGATTCTTAAAAGGGTTGGAACCGCTGTAAGAAGGCAGATGAAACCGGGCGC
>Ga0114956_1002124_pt1 | contig 15691 bp, 14 predicted proteins | sample MaitaG_FD_87304 | JGI IMG/M metagenome (GOLD analysis project Ga0114956, IMG submission 87304) | Marine algal microbial communities from Maine, USA - Maine_Asex2 metaG | ecosystem: Host-associated > Algae > Red algae > Unclassified | place: Maine, USA | collected 2015-01-05 | reverse complement strand
TTGGGCGTCATTCTAGTCGTCGGCGCAGCAGCGGGCAGCAAAAGTTATTTTGCACCACTGTCTGGCTTATTGAGCAACGGCCTTTCGAGCAATGGCACACTCATCGAAGCTAAAGCCAATGGATTGGAATTTCAGAAAGTTAAAAGCCTGGACGAACTCAATGCCACACTAAGCAGAGCCAGAAACGAGCAAAAGCCGGTAATGCTTGATTTTTATGCCTACTGGTGTATCCCTTGCAGAGAAATGGAACACACTGTTTTTAGTGACCCCTCTGTAATTAATTCATTAAAAGACACAATTATCATTCAAGCCGATGTCACCGATATGACAGCAGATGATAGCGAGTTATTAAAAACGCTTAAGGTCTATGGCCCGCCACATATCATCTTTTATGATAAGAATGGCGTAGAAAAACAAGACTTTCGTATTAGCGGTGAAATGAAGCTCGCGCCGTTTCAAGCACACGTAAATCAGTTTCTGGCGAGCCTATGATAGACAGCCACTTAAGCTTATTAATAAGATGCGATACACCTTGCATCTGTGAAATCCACCTACTATAATACTGCCTCATTCGATTGCGGGGTGGAGCAGTCAGGCAGCTCGTCGGGCTCATAACCCGAAGGTCGTAGGTTCGAATCCTACCCCCGCTACCAAATCGAATCGCAGGATCGAACACTTTGTATGCTGATTTATTTCATAGTAAATTAGCACACAATAATAAAAAAGCCCCGATAATCGGGGCTTTTTTATTATCTGCAAAACTTAGGAAATGTAGGGATATGCAAGAGCAGTTAGATAATCTAATAAACTCGGTGGTTACCGGATTAGGCTTTCAGGTTTGGGGTTATGAGTATAGGCCGCATTCTGAAAGCGCCCTACTGCGTATCTTTATCGAAAACGAAGGCGGTGTTTCAATTGACCACTGCACAAAGGTCAGCAGACAGATTGGTGCGGCACTGGATGTAGAAGATATTATCCCCGTTGCCTACATTCTGGAAGTATCTTCACCAGGGATTGACCGGGTACTGTTTACGCCAGAACAATATACACATTACGTGGGCGAACAAGTAAAAGTTCGCACACGTAGCCCTGTAGAGGGACGACGCAACTTCAGAGGTATTATCGAGTCAATCGGTGATACCGGAGTTAATGTCAAGGTAGATAACGAGACATTTGTTATACCATTTAATGTAGTGGATCGAGCCCGCTTGGTCTTGGCATAACGACAGTATGCCCGCTGTGTTTTTAAGGAAGGACTCATGAGTAAAGAAATATTATATGTTGTTGATGCCGTATCAAATGAAAAAAATGTCGATCCGGACATTATTTTTGATGCAGTAGAAACAGCACTTGCAACCGCAACACGCAAACGTGCTGGAACGGAGATAGATGTCCGAGTCAGTATTGATCGTGAAAGCGGCGACTATGAGACTTTCCGGCGCTGGCAAGTGGTTGACGATGAAGATCCGGAGTTTGAGTCGCCTGAGCGTCAAATACTCATTAGCTATGCTAAAGACAAGGGTCTCGATGCAGATATCGGTGATTATATCGAAGAGCAGATCGAGTCAGTTGAGTTTGGCCGGATAGCGGCTCAAACAGCCAAGCAAGTTATCGTACAACGAGTCCGCCAGGCAGAACGTGAACGCGTCGTTGAAGCCTTTATGGACAGGGTAGGACAGCTGGTACTGGGTACAGTCAAGCGGACGGATCGTCGCGGCATCGTTCTCGACATGGGAGAAAATGCTGAAGCCATTATCCCTCGTGAAGAAATGATTCCACGTGAGAATGCGCGCGTTGGCGACAGAATGCGCGGCCTACTTAAAGAGATTCGTGAAGACATTCGCGGCCCCCAAATGATTATCAGTCGTACTGATAACAACTTCCTGATCGAGCTCCTTAAGCTGGAAGTCCCGGAAATTGGTCAGGAACTGATTGATATTATGGGCGCTGCTCGTGACCCGGGTTCAAGAGCTAAAATTGCAGTTCGTGCCAACGTACCCAACTTAGACCCCATCGGTGCCTGTGTCGGTATGCGTGGTTCACGTATCCAAACGGTTACTAATGAATTGAGCAATGAGCGCGTAGATATTATCCCTTGGGATGATGACGTAGCGCGCTTTACGATCAATGCCATGCAGCCAGCCACGGTAACTTCTATTGTAGTTGATGAAGATCAGCACAGTATGGATATCGGCGTTGACCAAGAGAAGCTGTCCCAAGCTATCGGTAAAGGTGGACAAAATGTTCGACTAGCCAGTGAGTTAACGGGATGGACACTCAATGTAATGAGTGAGGATGATGCAGAGCAAAAAGCTCAGCAAGAAACGACTGCAATCATTGAGCTATTCTCTGAGCACTTAGACGTCGATGAAGAAGTGGCAACTATCCTTCATGAAGAAGGCTTTACTTCACTCGATGAGGTGGCCTACGTTCCTGTTGAGGAAATGATGCAAATCGAAGAGTTCGATGAAGATATTATCGAAGAACTCAGAAGTCGAGCCCGTAACGCCCTGCTCACTCTGGCAATCTCTGGTGGTAATGGAAAACCTGCCAAAGACTTGCTGGAAATGGATGGCATGAATGACGAGCTCGCCCAAAAGCTTGCAACCGCTGGCATCTGCACCATGGAAGACCTCGCCGAGCAATCTATTGACGAATTAACTGTTGTTGATGGTATTGATGACGCAATGGCAGGTGTATTAATTATGACCGCACGCGCACCGTGGTTTGCCGAAGAAGAATCTTCGGAAGAAGACGCCACTAACACTGACCCCGCACCAGCAAAGTCAGATGCTTAAGGCGACAGGAGAAATAGAATATGTCAGAAATAACCGTAAAGAAACTATCCGAAATTGTCGGAGCTCCTGTCGATACATTGCTACAGCAGATGCAGGACGCTGGAATTCACGTAACAGGCGCTGACGATAGCATCACTGATCGTCAGAAGCTGGATTTGTTAGAGCACATCCGCCAATCATCAGGTGCATCCGATACTTCAGCGAAGCCAGGAAAGATTACGCTGAAGAAGCGATCTAACAACGAGCTTAAGCTTGCGGGTGCTGCTGGTAAAGGCTCGCGCACGGTCAATGTAGAAGTAAGGCGTAAAAAAACAATTCTTCGCAAGACTCCGGTACCCGTATCAGCAGATGATGCACCTGCAGAGCCAGTAACCTCTAACCGCGCTGAAGAGTTAAGCAGAGAACTTGAGGCTGAACGTCAAGCGCGTGAAAAGGTTGTTATTGAGCGACGCGAGAAAGACAATAAAACTGACCATGCGGTGGAAGCAGCAGAAACGGTTGAGGCTATAGGCGAAACACCTGAAGCCGTTGAAGTGGAAGTGAGCCAGGATTCTGCTGAGCTTACAGAAACGAAGGCAGATAGCCCGGCACCAGAAGCTGTCACTGAACCTGAACCAGAAACTTCAAAAGAAGACACAGCAGAAGAAGTTGCTGTTCAGGCTGAGACTGAATCGGTTGCCCCTGAAAAGCCAGCCGAGGAGCCAAAAGTAGAACCTGCTAAAGAAGTCGCTCCAGCAGAGGCAAATGCAACTGAAGACACTCCTGCTAAAGTAGCGGATGAAGAAGTCAAAAAACCAACTTTAGTGGTTAATAAAACCAAGCCTGAAGATAAAGTAGACAGCAACGGACTACCCTTAGATCCTAAAGCACGCCGGGCTGCCGTTGCCGCGAAAGCTAGAGCTGAAGCAGCTGCAGTATTTAAGAAGCGTCCTTCAAGAGTCAAGCCTACGCCCCCACCGGCACCTGTTGCTAAAGCTGAACCAGCAAAGCCTGCAGCAAAACCGGCCGAGACAAAACCAGCAAAGCCTGCTGAAAAAGCTAAGAAGAAGCCATTCCAGGGTCGCGGTGGAGCACCAGGAACTTTACATACAAAGAACGGGCGTGGCTCTAATAGAAAGGTCAAAGGCAAGCGTGGTAATCAACGACGTGCTCAAAATCTTGTTGACCAATCGACTGACCACGGTTTCGAGATGCCGACAGAACCGGTTGTAAGGGAAGTTGATATTCCTGCAACAATCGTGGTTTCTGAACTCGCTCAGAAGCTTGCTATCAAGGGTGCTGATATCGTACGCACGATGATGGGAATGGGCGTAATGGCCACCATCAATCAGGTATTGGATCAAGATACAGCAATTCTGATTGTTGAAGAGATGGGTCATAAAGGTGTTCCTGCGAAAGAGGAAGATGAAGAATCACAAGTTGCTGACCTAATCGATAATATTGGTGATTACGAAACACATGCTCGTCCACCAGTTGTAACGATTATGGGTCACGTTGACCACGGTAAGACATCGTTACTTGATTTCATTCGCTCAACGCGAGTGGCTTCTGGTGAAGCGGGTGGAATTACTCAGCACATAGGTGCGTATCACGTTGAAACGGATAACGGCGTCATTGCATTTCTGGATACACCAGGACACGCGGCCTTTACCTCAATGCGTGCACGTGGTGCTAAGGCAACCGATGTTGTTGTTATCGTTGTCGCTGCTGATGACGGTGTTATGCCACAAACCAGAGAAGCCATTGATCATACTCGCGCTTCTGGCGTGCCGCTCATTGTTGCTATCAACAAGATCGACAAAGAGGATGCTGATCCGGAAAAAGTCAGGACTGAACTTTCAAACTTTGGGGTAATTTCTGAAGATTGGGGTGGTGAAGATCTGTTTGTTAAGGTCTCGGCCAAAACGGGTGAAGGTGTTCCGGAACTGATGGAATCCATTCTGCTGGTTTCAGAGCTGCTTGAGCTTAAAGCCAGAACAGATGGCCCAGCGCAAGGGCTTGTGATTGAGTCACGCCTTGAAAAAGGCAAAGGTGCGGTTTCAACGGTACTCGTTCAGCAAGGCACACTGAAACGCGGTGACATGTTATTGGCCGGATCAGAATACGGTCGTATTCGTGCCATGATCGATGAAGATGGCAAGCCAACTGAGTCCGCTGGGCCATCCATTCCGGTTGAAGTCATGGGACTTTCTGGCACACCTTCTGCTGGCGAACCAGTCATGGTGATGGAGAACGAGCGTAAGGCACGTGAAATCGCCGAGATGCGCCATAACAAGGAACGTGAAACCCGTTTCTCTGCGCAACAAGCCGCTAAGCTGGACGAAATGTTCTCTAAGATGCGTGATGGTGAGAAATCCACTATGAACGTCTTACTGAAAACTGACGTTCACGGCAGCCTCGAAGCCATTAGAGAATCTCTCAAGAAAATCTCAACCGATGAGGTCGCTGTTAAACTCGTATCCTCCGGCGTTGGTGGAATCAGTGAGACGGATATCTCATTGGCGCAAGCCGCTGATGCCGTCGTCATGGGCTTCAATGTTCGTGCCGATGCAAGCGCACGTCGCATTGCCTCTGAGTCCGGTGTAGAAATTCGCTACTACAGCATCATCTATGAACTAATCGACGATGTCCGTGATGCGCTAAGTGGACTACTCAAACCTGAACTTCGTGAAGAAATGACTGGTTTAGCTGAAGTTAAGGGCGTATTTAAAGGCTCTGGATTTGGCGCTATCGCTGGCTGCCTGGTTGAAGAAGGTGTGGTTAAACGCGGTAATCCAATTCGTGTTTTACGTGATAACGTGGTTATCTTTGAAGGTGAGCTTGAGTCATTGCGCCGTCATCAGGAAGATGTACAGGAAGTCCGTATGGGTACCGAATGTGGTATCGGTGTGAAAAACTACGATGATGTGCAAACAGGTGACCAGATCGAGGTTTATACACGTACCGTCATTCAACGGACACTGGACAAGTAAATGCCGAATGATTTTTCCCGTACTGACCGGATTGCCGAGCAGATTAAACGTGAATTAGCCACACTGATTCGCAACCATGTCAAAGACCCACAGGTCGGCATGGTTGCGATACTTAATGTGACGGTCACCAAAGATCTGGCGCATGCCAAAGTCTACTTCGACACAATGGATGCCGAGTCTCATAAGGAAAGTGAGCAGGCTCTGAATCGTGCGTCTGGCTTTTTACGTCGCGAGTTGGGTCGTGCAGTTAAATTACGGGCGACACCTGCCCTTAAGTTTATCTACGATGACACTGAGCTTAAGGCCAACAATCTGTCACACATCATCGACCAAGCAGTGGCATCAGATAAAAAACCTGCTGACGATGCCTCTGACTCTTAAGACTTTGCTCGATGCCTAAACCAAAAACCGGCATGCCATTGGATGGCATTGTACTAATCGATAAACCGCTTGGTTTGAGCTCTAACGCTGCTTTACAAAAAACCAAACGCATCTTTAATGCCCGAAAAGCGGGTCACACCGGTAGCCTTGATCCCTTAGCGACGGGCGTTCTGCCTATCTGCTTTGGTGAAGCCACAAAAATCTCCGCATTTTTACTGGATTCTGATAAACGCTATACCACGACCATCCAGCTAGGCTATACCCGCACGACTGGTGACATGGAAGGTGAGATTGTTGAAACCCGCCCTGTTCCTGCCTTAGACGCAGATAAAATCGAAGCCGTTCTTGATAAGTTTCGTGGTGATGTCGAGCAGATACCACCCATGCACTCCGCTCTTAAACATGAAGGCACGCCACTATATAAGCTGGCAAGAAAAGGCATCAGCGTAGAGCGCAAAGTTCGTCATATCAAAATTTACGAACTCACCGCTCTGAGCTTTACTGAAGATACCATTAGCCTTGATGTGCATTGCAGTAAAGGCACTTACATTCGAACGCTAGCCCAAGATATCGGCGAAGCTCTTGGGTGCGGTGCTCACCTTATTGATCTTAGGAGAACCGAAGTTTCCCCGTTTGACGATCATACTATTTACACGTTAGAAGCATTAACAGAACTTGCTACTGCTGAAGAATTGAAACAAACACTCCTACCCATTGATGCAGCCATACCACATTGGCCATCGCTGACCATTACAAACGAGCAAGCAGATAACCTTTGTATGGGGCGACGCGTTGAGTGTGACAACATTCCTGATTCTGACTCGATACGCCTGTATCGCCCGGATGCAACTTTTCTGGGAATTGGTCAGTTACATGAGTCAGGGTTGTTAGCAGCAAAACGCTTGCTCCGAACGGATTAGGCGCAGCAGAACAAGCTTTATACTAATCGCTTAGTCGTGGTATGATGCGCCGCTTGACCCTCTGCTTGGTATTAATTAACCAAAATCACACTTCATTTGAGTCGTCGTTTTGGGCAATTACCTCTAGGCCTTGGGATTATCAATAGACTTGCCAGAGCAAGTCATTAGTATGGAAAAGACAATGTCTTTAAATGCAGAAACAAAAGCAGCTATCGTTACTGAATATGCTGTCAAAGAAGGCGATACGGGTTCTTGTGAAGTACAGGTTGCTTTACTTACAGCCAATATCAAGCACTTAACTGAGCACTTCAAAGCGCACAAGCATGACCACCATTCACGTCGTGGTTTGCTACGCATGGTAAACCAGCGTCGTAAGCTTTTGGATTACCTGAATGGAAAAGATTCACCTCGCTACCAAGACCTAATCAAGCGTCTCGGCCTGCGTCGTTAAATCGATAAGCAAAAAACACCGCTCAGGCGGTGTTTTTTGTGAGATGTATAGAGCCGACATCTAAATTCTCATCAATATCTACAAAAGCGTAGGTTGGTAATAGGCTCCAAATTAATCAAGTCGTCACGCAGGAAGGTTGTTCAAAAGCAGTTGCTCCGCTTAATTTACCTCTCCATCTCGCGAATGCTTCTGAACAGCCTGCCGGTGACTCAAAACGCATAAGGAAAAACTATGTTTTCTGTTGTAACTACAACATTTGAATACGGTGAGCATACCGTTGAGTTAGAAATGGGTGAGATCGCTCGCCAAGCAAGCGCCGCCGTTAAAGTTGATATGGGCGGTACCGTTGCTTTGGTTAGTGTCGTTGGTAAAAAGAATGCTGACTCCGGTCGCGACTTCTTTCCTCTGACTGTTAATTACCAAGAAAAAGTATATGCCGCCGGTAAGATCCCTGGTGGCTTCTTCAAACGTGAAGGCCGTCCGAGTGAAGCTGAAACGCTAACTGCACGTTTAATCGATCGCCCGATTCGCCCGCTATTCCCTGCTGGCTTTATGAATGAAGTTCAGGTGATTGTAACCATCGTTTCAATCAACCCTGAAGTTGATCCTGCGGTACCGGCAATGCTAGGTACTTCAGCGGCACTAGCTGCTTCCGGCATTCCATTCAGTGGCCCAATTGGCGCTGCACGAGTTGGTTTCATCGACGGTGACTACGTACTAAACCCAACCAAGACACAAATGGAAACCTCTGTGCTTGAGCTAATGGTAGCTGGTACTGAAGGCGCTGTACTAATGGTTGAATCAGAAGCACAAGAGCTTTCTGAAGAAGTCATGCTGGGTGCAGTTGTATTTGGTCATGACCATATGCAGGGTGCTATCTCTGCAATTAAAGAATTCGCTAGCGAAGTAGGTACAGAAGCTTGGGACTGGACAGGCCCTGAAAAAGATGTCGCTCTAGAAGCTAAAGTTGCTGAGATCGCAGAGGCTGATCTAAGTGCTGCCTTCCAAACGGCTGACAAAATGGCACGTCAGGACTTGGTTGGTGCATCACTCGACAAAATCGTTACCACACTTCGCCCTGAAGGCGCTGATGAAGACAGCATGCCGGGGATGGATGCCATCAAAGACGCATTTAAGAGCCTTGAGAAGAAAGTTGTTCGCGGGCGTGTTATTGCAGGCGAACCACGTATTGACGGTCGCGACACAACGACTGTACGTGCTATCGACGTACGTGTTGGTGTATTGCCAAGAACTCACGGTTCTGCCCTATTCACTCGTGGTGAGACTCAGGCTTTAGTGGTTACAACGCTAGGTACTGCCCGCGACGCACAGATCATCGATGCACTTAGCGGCGAATACAAAGACCCATTCTTATTCCACTACAACTTCCCTCCTTTCTGTGTAGGTGAGACAGGTTTTGTTGGCTCTCCAAAGCGTCGTGAAATCGGCCATGGTAAGTTAGCGAAGCGCGGTGTTCAGGCAGTAATGCCAGATCAGGAAACGTTCCCTTACACGATTCGTGTGGTATCTGAGATTACAGAATCAAACGGTTCAAGCTCGATGGCTTCTGTTTGTGGTTCTTCTCTCGCACTGATGGACGCGGGTGTTCCAATCAAGTCTCCTGTTGCGGGTATTGCGATGGGCTTGGTTAAGGAAGGCGATGACTATGCCATTCTGACAGATATCTTGGGTGACGAAGATCATCTTGGAGACATGGACTTTAAAGTAGCGGGTACACATAAAGGTATCAATGCTTTACAGATGGATATCAAGATTCAAGGTATTACTCGTGAGATCATGCAGAAGGCTTTGGATCAAGCACACGGCGCACGTTTGCACATCCTTGATGAGATGGAAAAAGCGATCACTAAGCCACGTGAAGAGCTGTCTGAGTTCGCACCACGCTACGTTGTGATGAAAATCAACCCTGATAAGATCCGTGAAGTCATTGGTAAGGGTGGTGAAACGATTCGAAGCATCACTGAGCAAACCGGCGCGCAGATTGATATCAGTGATGATGGAACCATCAAGATTGCTGCGGTTGACGGTGTTGCCGGTAATGCGGCCAAAGCGATGATTGAAGACATCACGGCTGAAGCCGAAGTAGGCAAAATCTACAACGGTAAAGTCGCTAAGATTATGGACTTTGGTGCCTTTGTAACAATTCTACCAGGTAAAGACGGACTACTTCATATTTCACAAATCAGCAACGAGCGTGTTGAAGATGTTAACGCTCATCTAAAAGAAGGCCAGGAAGTTCAGGTTAAATTACTGGAAATTGACCGTCAGGGTCGTATGCGCCTCAGCATGAAAGAGATTGCTGAAGGCGAGGCAGAGGCTGCTGCTGAAGCGTAATCCCAGAGCAATTTTGATACACAGAATACAGCGGTGTTCGGTGTTAATGTAAATAGGTAGCAGCGGCAGACCCTTGCAAGAATTAAAGGCTTCCTTTGGGGAAGCCTTTTTGCATCTAGCACAGCCTATTTTGCGTAAATATTAACAAATCTATAGAACATTTATTGAAGTGGTAATAAGTTGTACAATCACCACTCTTAAAATGATAACCATGGATAAATAAGATGGAAGACCAATTTGCTGATTTATTGATACGTTGCGCTAAGCAAGACCAAATAGCATTTAAGCAACTGTACCAAAAAGCATCTCCAAAACTCTATAGCCTGGCTTTACGCCTGATGCAAAAACCTGAGTTAGCTGAGGATGTGCTACAGGAGAGCTTTATCAAAATTTGGCAAAAAGCTGATACTTATAACACCCAGAAGGGCAAGGCCTTAACCTGGATGGCCACTGTTACTCGTAATAAGGCACTGGATAAGTTACGCAGTCAGAAACTGAAATCAAATGAAATGGATATTCAATATGAAGGCTTAGATTTTGCCTCAACTGACCTGGAGCCAGACCACCAAGAAGACCTGAGCCAGGAAATGCAGCGCTTACGGGAATGTTTAAAGCAATTACAACCCTCTCAAAGGGAATGTATTTTGCTGTCATATTATTATGGCCACACCCATCAAGAGTTGTCCGAAAAGCTAAATAAGCCGCTTGGAACCGTAAAAGCGTGGATCCGACGCGGATTGGAGACATTAAAACCATGTCTGAGTTAAATCGTTATCAGAATCCCCAAGTATTTGAAAAACTGGCAATGGCCTACGCTGCGGGCACTTTGCATGGCCGTGCGCGCCAACGTTTTGAGAAGCTAAAAAGCGAGCATTTTTACCTTGAAGCGACGACCAGTGCTTTCGAAAGCAAATTTGGCAATTTGGTTGAGCTACTACCAAACGAAAAACCATCTGGCCGGGTTTGGAAAAATATTGAGTCCTCCATTAAAAGTGAGCATACCTCAGAAGGCACTGAAAAGAGCAGTTGGTTTAGCTGGCTAAAACCCGCTTATGCAGTGTCTGCTCTGGCTGTCCTATTAGCAGTATTCCTCGTCCTGAGTCCGGGCACTAAAGACAATATTGCCTATGCTGCGGTACTTGAAGACACGCAAAGCAACCCGATAGCCATCACCAGAATTACTTCTGATTTATCGGTTTCCATTAGTATCATGAAGGAATTAAAGCTGGAAGATGGCACGGTACTCAGGCTTTGGTGTCATCCTAAAAACGGTGGAGAGCCCATGGAAATGGGTAAGATATCCAACACCGGTGAAACAATCCTCACAATCACACCTGAAGAATATGAAAATATGAAAACTATTGGTAAACTGGAGATCACTGCCGATTCTCACGGATCAGCACAAACTTCGGCTCGAACAACCTTACTCAAAGGTTTTTTGAATCCAATTAAAGAACAATAAAACGCTAACAATATGATAAAAAAAATCGGCTCATGCCTGCACTCATTTCGTGCAGGCATTTTGTTTTTCAGCGCCTTGTTTCTGATGGCTTGTGGCACCTTCGCAAACTCTAATTCCTATAAAGCCAGTATCACTCCAGAAAACTTTAACGGCAGTCGATACATGAATATTCGCCTGCAAGGTAGTCTGGCTATTAGCTCGGCACAGGTTAACGGTCTACCGATCGTTGAACTGTCTGACCTTGCCTGGGATGCGGATGCAAAAAAACTGTACGCGGTATCTGATAACGGCTATCTCTACACGATTAATCTGGTCAAACATAAAAACCGTTTAATCCGCGCAGATATCGTCAAAGCCGTTCGACTGAAAGGCGCAAATAAAAAATCGCTGCGTGGTCGTTACAAGGATTCGGAAGGCTTAACAATCAGGAACGCGCGCAATAACAACCCGAATGACGCCGAGCTGATCATTTCATTTGAGGGCAATAGCCGTGCCGAACGATACAGTACCGCTGGCAACTACCTTGGCAAACTCCCTCTGCCCAAAAAATTAGAAAACCGCCATAATTATCGGCATGCCAACAAGATGCTAGAGAGCATAGTGTTGCACCCTCAACATGGTGCTCTAGTTGCCTCAGAATTGCCGCTTAAAGCCAGTCAGAAGAATATTCAAAGCATCTACTCACAACATGGCAAGGTTTGGCACTTTCCGCGTCTAAATGCAGCCGAGAGTTCGATAACGGCACTGGAAGTCTTGAGCAATGGCGATGTACTAGTGCTTGAAAGAGCATTCTCCGGAATCTTCAGTCCTCTGATCATTAGCCTGCGTCAGTTACGACTAAATAAGTGTAATAAGCAAAACCATTGCGCAGTACGCGACCTGGCAATTTTCAACAGTGCGGCGGGTTGGAATATGGATAACTTCGAGGGCCTGGCTCATTTGCAGGGGAACCAATACTTAATGGTTTCTGATGACAATAAGAGTCCACTTCAGCAAACGCTGATGGTTATGTTTGAAGTGCTGCCTTAGCCAAACGGTTTAATTAGAGGTCGGCAGTTGCGCGAGCGACTGCCCAAACACTGACCTTCTCAACACCCTTTGCCTTTAGCAGACGTGCCAGTTCATTGCTTGTTGAACCCGTGGTGATAACATCGTCCAAAATTGCTATGTGCCTAGGTAACTCAACACCTGATTTTATTGAGAATGCTCCACTGAGATTCAGCGCTCTATCCTCCCCTTTAACCAGCGTTTGAGCTTTGGTATTAACCACACGCGTAACACTCGTGAGCAAGGGAAGGCCATGATATTTGCGCATATCCTTAGCCAGCTCCAGCGCTTGATTAAATCCCCGCTGACGAAGTCGTGACTTGTGTAAAGGAACCGGCAAAATAGCATCAACCGACGAAATATCCATCTGTGATAAGTGTTGAGCTAGTAGCGAACCCAAAACTTTGGCATAACTTAACTGATGACCGAACTTCATGCGCTTTATCAAATAGTCTACTGGCGTAGAATAATGCAAGGCACAGACCGCCTCATCAAAAATTGGCGGCTCAATCTGACATTGCAAACAAACCGTTTTCTGCTGGTCTTGCATGGGTAAAGCACAGTGCTGACAACAATGTAATAACCATGGCAGATCCTGCTGACACGCCGTACACAGCGACAGTGAATTATCACTAACCGCTTCGCACAGCACACAGTTTGGTGCTGGCCATATTTCTCTGAGTCTCTTAAACACGCTGCAACCAGCTAAATATAAATCGATGCAAGGGCTAGAAACTTAATTGGTATACCATCATATGTACCGCGATGCTAGCGATGTAACCTAGTGCTATTGCCCAGGCCCATTTAAGATGGGACATAAAGGTATAAATGCCTCTAGCTTGGCCCATCAATGCCACTCCAGCCGCCGACCCTACAGACAGCATAGAGCCACCGACCCCTGCAGTGAGTGTGACTAACAACCACTGACCATGAGATAAATCAGGATTCATGCTTAATACCGCAAACATGACCGGGATGTTGTCCACAATCGCCGACATCACCCCTACCAAGATATTCGCTGTGGTTGCACCCAAAACGCCATAAAGAATGCCTGAAATCTGTGCTAGATAGCCCAATGCACCTAAACCGCCCACACACAGAATAACCCCGTAGAAAAACATCAAGGTGTCCCACTCAGAACGCTGCAGTTGGTTGTAAATATCGAAGCGTCCGATACGGTTGTCATCAACCGCTGACTTATCACTATTTTTTAAATGATGGCCGTAAAGCTGTAAAAAACCCAGTCCGGTCATCATGCCTAACATGGGTGGAAGATGGAACAGATTATGGAACATTACCGCCATCGCTATCGTTAGGACAAATAACCCGATAACAACGAATGCCCCATACTTAAGGCGTGTTTGTTCTTGCTTCGGCTCCGGTTTAGCATTGGCTATGAAAAATGAAAGAATCAAAGCGGGAACCAGCCAATTGACAATGGCAGCGGGCATCAGTCCCAAAAACCCACCGAAGCTGACCTTGCCTGCCTGCCACACCATTAGCGTTGTGATATCACCAAACGGACTGAACGCGCCGCCTGCATTTGCCGCAACCACGATATTGATACAAGCCAATACCACAAATTTCTTAGTCGACTCGTTCGCAAGTATGTGCTTCTTGCCACCAGACACAGAAATTACCACCGCCGCCATCAGTAAGGCAGTAGTTAGGTTATCCGCAAGCGGTGAAATAATAAAAGCCAGTACCCCGGTAATCCAGTAGATGCCTTTTAAGGTAAATCCTTTGGAGATTAACCAACCCCGCAAAGCATCAAATACACCCCGCTCTTCCATGGTATTGATATAGGTCATTGCCACTAACAAAAATAGCAGAAGGTATGCGAATTCCAACATATTATGAGCAAGGAACTGATTAGTTAGCTCACTATACCCACTGCCTTGATAGGAGATAGCCACAATCACCCAAATAAAGCCGGCTGCAATAATAACCGGCTTAGATTTTCTTAGGTGAATAACATCTTCAAGCACCACTAAGGTGTAAGCGAAAACAAAGATGGCAACAGCCACCCAACTAAGCGGTAACAGGGTTAAATTGGGTGGTGCAGGCAAGGGGGTTTGGGATGCCATGACCGGTGAGATACAGGCCACTAAAATACTCAGAAGCAATGTAATTTTTGCTGTACTAATCACGGTAGAGTCTCATTTTGGGTTATGCTTAACCCGTGCAGAAAAAAATGTTGCGGATTGTAACATGAGCCAGCCAGCAAGCAACTTTCAGGAAAATTTCCAATGAACAAACTCAGTCATTTTAATCAATACGGTGAAGCTCACATGGTAGATGTCGGCGCCAAATCAGTGACGCATCGCACCGCAGTTAGTATCGGTCGTATTGAAATGTTAGCCCACACACTGGAACACATCCGTTCGGGTAATAATAAAAAAGGCGATGTGCTTGGTGTGGCGCGAATTGCCGGAATTATGGGCGCTAAAAAAACGGCCGATCTAGTTCCTTTGTGTCACCCACTGGCACTTACTAAGATAGAAATTGAATTAACCACACAGGACTCACCACCGGCTGTGCTATGTGAAGCCATTGTTGAAACACGCGGGCAAACTGGCGTTGAGATGGAGGCTTTAAATGCCGTTCAGATCACGCTACTGACGATTTATGATATGTGCAAAGCCGTCGATAAAGGCATGCGTATTGAAGGGGTCAGACTCATGGAAAAGCGCGGGGGGAAATCCGGCGAGTGGCGAGCCGAAGAGTGAAGTCCATCCCGACACGAATGCAGTAAATAATCGGCAATCACAGGCAATAAAAAAGCCGCTGATATATCGCGGCTTTTTTATAATACACGAGGCAAATTACTTATCAGGCAACGTTATATTTAACTCGAGCATGTCATAATCATCACTCTTTTCTACCTGAAAGTTCACATCATTGTCGCTAACCGAAACATACTTTCTAATGACGGCAATAATTTCTTCTCTTAGCTTCGGCAGATAATCAGGTCCATTGTGATTGCCAGTCCCCATTGCATGTTCATGCGCAATCAGGATCTGCAGCCGTTCTTTTGCTGCTTTAGCCGTATTTTTCTTGCGATCCTGGCGAAATAGATCAAATAATCCCATGACGGCTCCTTAGCTGAACAGTTTCTTGAAGAAACCCTTCTTTTTTACGTCCATAAAACGGTGCGGTACTTCAGCACCCAGGAAGCGATCGATGGCATCAGAGTAAGCCATACCCGCCGTGCTTGCTTGATCTAAGATAACGGGTGATCCACTGTTTGAAGCCTGCAATACGCTGCCGGATTCAGGAATAACTCCGAGCAAAGGAATCGATAA
>Ga0114956_1002122_pt1 | contig 15697 bp, 4 predicted proteins | sample MaitaG_FD_87304 | JGI IMG/M metagenome (GOLD analysis project Ga0114956, IMG submission 87304) | Marine algal microbial communities from Maine, USA - Maine_Asex2 metaG | ecosystem: Host-associated > Algae > Red algae > Unclassified | place: Maine, USA | collected 2015-01-05 | reverse complement strand
TAATGGTCGATATAGAAGGTTGTACTTCCAATATGTCTGAGCTAACAAAATTAGAAATTTTCCCTTCCTTAGAAGGGGTAGAAATAGCAACTACTTTTGATAAATCTTCCCTTGTTTGTGAAGGGACTCCTGCTTCCTTACAATTAATGGGCGTAGATAGTACGGCAAGCTTGACTTGGTTTGGTCCGAATGATTTCACAACAACAGCGTCCGTTGTAAATTTTGAAGCAATAAACGATAGCTTGAGTGGGACTTATTATGCAAGTATTGTACAAGGAAATTGTACGAGTACCACTAGCGAAGTAGCTATTCAAGTTGGAAAAAGTCCAAGTTTACCTGAAGTAGTCGCAGCAAAAAGTGGTCTTTGTACAGGAGAAGATATAGAACTAAGTATAGTGGAGACAAGTACTGATTCCTTGACTTACCTTTGGATGTATCAGTCTCCAGATACTAGTGAATTAGCTACTTTACTAGCAACAACAGCAACAGCAAATTTTGTTATTAACAATATCACAAATGAAAATACAGGAACGTATTCTGTAGTCACGGTATTGGGTACTTGCGCTTCTGAGGCGACTACTGCCATATCTATAAGCGTGCAAGAATCTTTAGGAATACCACAAATTAGTTCTTCTTTAGAAACGGATGCTACCTGTGAAGGCACAGACGTTGGGCTTCGAGTAGAAGAAGTAGCAGGGTATACGTATGAGTGGTTTGGCCCAAATGGTTCTTTCTCCACACAAGCCAGTCCGAGTTTGGGTTTGGCCAGTTTAGAAACAGCAGGTACCTATTATGTGCAAGCGAGTGAAGGAAATTGTATCGCTGCTTCTGATGAATTGGAACTAACGATTCATCCAATACCTCAGACTCCTACTGTACTTGTGGAACAAGAGGAATTTTGTTTTGGCAATACGGTAGTATTGGCGGTTGAAGCATCTGCCTTATCGGGCGTACAATACGAGTGGTATCGAATGAGAAATGACGATTTGCAATTATTAGCAAATACCCAAGACCCTAACTTTGATTTGCGGAATGTAACGCAAAATACGACAGGGAATTATGCAGTAATAGCAACAGCTAATGGCTGTTCTTCCGCACCTTCAAGCCCTCAATTTATTGGTGTAAATCCTTCTTTAGTTGCGAATGCTACTTCCTCCGCAATGGCTGCTACACCTGCTTGTGCTGGGGAAACGATTTCTTTTAGTGTCCCACAAATAAGAGGGGCGAGCTATGAATGGTATGGTCCAGATGGTTTATTTTCCAGACAACGTACACCAGAAATAGTGGCAGCTATGCCAGAAGTATCCGGGCGATATTATGCGGTGTTAAATTCTGGGACTTGCTCGGAATCTACAGAACCAATAGATGTTTTGATAAATGGAACGCCTATCGTGCCAGCCTTAAGTGTGACACAGAATGATTTTTGCTCGGGGGAAACGATTCAATTAAATGCGACGATTACCAATGGTAATTCGCTAGTGTATAACTGGTATTTTAATAATGGTGCTGAAACAGATTTGGTAGCAAGCACAGAAGAACCTACTTTCTTTATTGACAAGGCAGATGTTCCTAATAATGGCCAATATTCGGTAGAAGTAATTGCAGATGGTTGTGCGTCTTCTATTTCTAATATTCAGCAAATAAGTGTGGGCGAGGCATTAGGTGCTTTAAAAGCAAGTTCTAATGCGACTTTATCTAATCCCGCTTGTGAAGGGGAACGGGTTATTTTGACGGCTACAAATATTGATGAGGCAGAATATGAATGGCATGGTCCGAATGGGGTTGTATCCAGAACCAAAGGATTCACTTTACCTAATTCAACGGCGGAGGATGCTGGTAAATACTATGCAAAAATTACAACAGGAGGTTGTACAAAATTAACCAATGAAGTAGATGTGGTGATTAATCAACAACCAGAAGTACCTCAATTATTTGCTCAAAATAATGCCTTATGTTTTGGCGACAGATTAGAATTAGCAACTGCTGCTTATTCTGGATTGAGTGTGCGCTATAATTGGTTTTTTGATAAGGGCGATGGAGATGATATATTAATTACAACGACTCCTACACCAAATTTTGCCCTATCGGATGCAACGGAAGGAGTAGTGGGCGCTTATGCTGTACAGGTGGTAGTAGATGGTTGTACCTCTCCTAAATCCAATGCACAATTTATTGATATACAATCTTCTTTAGAAGGCATTAGTGCTTTTTCTACAGTCGTCACCAATAGACCAATTTGTGAGGGAGAAGCATTCTCTTTCTTTACAACATCTGTAGAAGAGGCTACTTACAAATGGTATGGACCAAATGGTTTCTTTTCCGATCAGGCCGAGCCTTCTATTGGCAATAGCTCGATGGATCAAACAGGTGCTTATTATGCAGTGATTGATTTTAATGGTTGTGCTACTGTTACAAATGAAGTAAATATTGAAGTAACCCCTAAACCAGATAAGCCAGAACTTTTTGTAGAAAGTAGCTTATGTACGGGAGACGTTTTACAATTGAGCGCCACTTCTTTTGAAGCACAAAATATTTCTTACGGTTGGATTTTTAATGATGGAAAAACAGAAAGAGTTTTGGCGTCAACGTCCATTCCTACTTTCCCTGTCTCTAATTTATCTACCGGTAATTCTGGCTTCTATAGTGTGAGTGTAAATGTGAATGGCTGTACTTCTTCTGCTTCTAATTTAGAAAAGGTGGATGTACAACCACCTTTAGCAGATATGTCTGTAAGTAGTACGGCGACTCTTATCAATCCTGCTTGTACAGGAGATCGAATAGACTTAGGAGCTTCTTTTGTAGAAGGAGCAATTTATGAATGGTTTGGTCCGAATAATTTTACGTCCACCTTAGTCAAGCCAGCTATTAGTGAGGCATCTATGGAAGATAATGGCGACTATTTCGCAGTTGTTACCTTGAATGGTTGTCCAACGACCACTAGTAGCGTGCAAGTGGCGGTAAAAGCAAAGCCAGAAACCCCCTTCTTGGCAGCAAGAGAAAAGCAAGTTTGTGAAGGAGAATCCGCTTATTTGGAAGCAACTAATTCTATTGGTACGAATTCAAGCAGAGATTTATTTTATCAATGGTTTCAAGAATCTGAGAATAATTTAGTAGGGGAAACGCAGGAAGGTTTATTAAAAATTCCTAACATGCTGGAAGAAGACGAAGGTAATTATTTTGTTGCCTTAATGAATGAAGGTTGTGTTAGTGAAGCCTCTAATATGGTGAATATAGAAGTAGATGCTATCCCTGAAGAGACCGCATTTATTTTGGATAATGCAGGCAGTTTCTGTGCAGAGTCAGAAGTGATTGTAGAAGCTGTCCAACCAACAATCGGAACGGGTCAATGGTCTGTGTCCAATTCAACAGCAACGATAGTAGATGCAGTTAATAATTCAACGGTCATTATGGATTTGGATAAAGGAGGCAACACGATTCTTTGGTCTTTATCTTATAAAGGTTGCGAAAATTATTCGATAGATACCATTTCCTATTTTAGAGATGCTTCCTTTGTGCGAGCAGAAAATGATGAATATACGATAGATATCAATAAGTCTTTAGATGCTATCAATCTGGCAGCCAATGATCAATTGGATGGGGTGAGTGACTTTAGCATAAAACTGCTAGTGCGACCTGCTTTTGGAAAGATTGGCAAAGACGACACGGGCATGATTAACTATACACCGAATCCTAATTTTTATGGCTACGATGAATTTGAATACGAAGTCTGTAACACGAGTTGCGCAGATATGTGTGATCGAGCATTTGTCAGAATTAATATTGTAGACGAAGAAAGAGAACTACAATGTTTCGTCCCTAATATTATTACCCCGAATGGAGATGGCTTAAATGATGGTTTACGGATTCCATGTGTAGATCAACTAGCGGTCAATAGCGAAATCAAAATTTTTAATCGTTGGGGAGATCAGGTATATGAATCTGCTATCTATAAAAATGATTGGAATGGCACCTTTGATGGCAAACCACTTCCTCCAGGTACCTACTTTTATTTATTAAGATTAGGAAACGATCAAACGAAGTGTCAACAAGGCTACTTCCAATTACTTAGATAAGGATATTGATTTTAAGATGAAATCTTAAAATATCGCTCCTTTTTGTCCAGCAATTTTCGATTGCTGGACAAATTAGGGCGGTCTGCTTAGAAATTTGTCCAGCAATCGAAAATTGCTAGACAAAAAGGCTAATAAAATTCAACTAACAAATTCCAAAATCCAGATAACAAAAATTCAAATTCCAAAATCCAAATAACAAAACCCGAGATTCCGTGTACAAGTCGCTCTTGGAATTTGTTATTTGGAATTTGAGTTGTCAACATATTATATTCCCATGAAAAAAATTATACTCTTTATCCTCTTATTGAGTGGCGGTCTTGTTGCTTGTTTCGCACAGCATGATGTACAATATACCAATTACAACTTCAGTAAGTTGGCATATAATCCTGCGTATGCGGGCAGTAGTGGCGTGCCGAGTTTCTCTGCCATCTATAGAAATCAATGGTTAAACTTAGAAGGTGCTCCATCCACTATTAACGCCAATTTTCACATGCCTTTCTATGAAAATAAATGTGGCGTAGGTTTATCTATTACAGCGGACAAAATCGGAATGCTTCGAAATACTTATGTAGATTTAAGCTATGCATATCGCTTTAAAACAGGAGAACATGGTACGATGAGTTTAGGTGTCAATGGTCGGCTAGAACATGGGAAAGTGGATTGGAGTTTGGCGAATCCTTTAGATTTAGGAGATGAAACGGTTCCATCGGTAGAAGCTGGAAGATATAAGCCCAACTTTGGCTTTGGTGCTTATTTCGAGCGGTCTAATTTATACCTCGGTCTATCAGTTCCTCAATTAATCAATTCGACTTTATATAGAACGGAAAATATAGCAGGAGGAGGCATAGACTATCGTACCTTCTACCTCATGTTTGGCTATTTAATGCCACTTACTAAAGATGTAAAATTTCAGCCAGGCGTTTTATTGTCTTTTAATAAAGAAGTACCATTTGAGGCAGATATTACTGCAAATTTCATCTTCTTAAATACCTTCTGGATAGGGGGCAATTATCGGTTAGGCGATTCTTTTGATGCAATCGTACAGTATCAAATAACAGACGAATTAAGGGCAGGTTTATCTTTCGATTTTACTATGTCCGATTTAAATAAATTTACGAATGGTAGTATCGAATTTATGGTGTCTTACACATTCGATCCACAACCACTAGCACGTAAAGCAGAAAATATTAATAATCTACGATATTTTTAAACTAGATAAATGAGAAATGGTGAATTAGAAATGGTGAATTAGAAATGGTGAATTAGAAATGGTAAATGATAAATCAAGTTACATGCGTATCATATTCACCATTCACCATTCACCATTTACCATTTACCATTTACCATTCACCATTTACCATTTATTATTCATTCAGTTATGAGAAAACGAATCAGTCTTTGCTTTTTGGCTGCCTGCTTGGGAATATGCCAATTAGCGTATGCACAACAAAATGAGACAAAACAACAGGCAGACTATGCCTTCAATACCTTAGGCTATTCTTCTTCTGTAGATTTATACGAAGAAATAGGAGAGGAACGGTTAAATGCTTTGGCCAAAATTCGATTAGCAGACAGTTATCGCTTAAATAGCAATACAGAATCTGCGGAATATTGGTATGCCCAAGCATTAGAAGAAACAGGCGAAGCAAAAGATATACTACACTATGCCCAAATGTTACAAAGTAATGGGAAATGTGAAGCGGCAATTGTTCAATACAATAAATATCTAACAAGGATAGAAGTAACCGAAGCGACGCCACGAGCGACCATTAAAGATTGTGCGGATTTAGATTTCAAAGCAAAGACCAAAACCTTTGTGACCAATATGGAAGCTTTGAATTCTACCCATCTAGATTTTAGTCCTGTTCCCTATAAAAATGGTATCATATTCACCTCCACCAGAGGCAATGAAAAATCAGGGGTGATAGATCAATGGACCAATGATAATTTCACGGATCTATTTTATGCCGAAAAAACGCAAGGTGGTGCATTTAATACACCTGAATTATTAAAAGGAACACTTAATAAGGTATTCCATGATGGAACAGCTACTTTTGATAAATCGGGCACTCGCATGTATTTTACCCGAAATAGCGAGGGCAAAAACAGCAAAGAGGTCGTTGATTTAAAAATATATAGTGCCGATTTAGTAGAAGGTGTTTGGACCAATGCTAAAGAATTGCCTATTAATAATAAAGAATTTGCTACTTGTCATCCTGCTTTATCTGCGGATGGTCGAGCCTTATATTTTGCGTCTAACCGGCCTGGCGGTATGGGCGGCATGGATTTATACGTGGTTAGAAAATTGGGTAAAGGTTGGTCAGGACCTAGAAATTTAGGACCAACCGTCAATACAACAGGGAATGAAATTTTTCCATTTATAAATCAGGAAGGACAGTTGTTTTTTGCTTCCGATGGACATCAAGGTATGGGCGGCTTAGACGTTTACGTATCTGAGCAACAAGATGGCGAATGGATAGCAACAGAAAACTTGGGTGCACCTTATAATTCCATAAAAGATGATTTTGGTTTTTCTATGCTCAAGAATGGGCAAGAAGGCTATTTTTCTTCTAATAGAGCAGAAAGTTTAGGGGGAGATGATATTTTTCACTGGCAATCAGACGAATTAGCCGTAAAAGGACTAAGCCATACGAATACCATCGCCGTCATAGATGAGGCAACAGGGGAAAGAATCCCAGAAGCACTAGTAACTGTGGCAGAAGGAGTCGTCAGTTCTTTTGACCAACAAGTAGCTGCAAAAAAGGAGACGGAGGCAATTAACAACCAAATTAATTTTCTAACAGATAATAAAGGCATGGTTAGTTCTACTTTTGCGACGGGTAAAACTTATACGGTTGCAGTGAACAAACCAGGATATACTTCTTACAAAAAAGTAGTTTCTGCTTATGAATTAATGAAAGCCCAAGAGTGGATTGTGGCCATTGCTAAACGGGAAGGGGTAGTAGTCGATGGGTCTATTATAAATAAAAAATATGACCATGCTATTCCAAATGCCGAAATTTCTTTATTCAATTTTTGTACAGGAGAAAAAGAAAAGATCTTATCTGATAATGAAGGAAAGTTTACTTTTTTCTTAGATTGTAAATGCGATTATGAAATAGCAGGGGAGAAAGAACGCTTTAGCAAAGACAAAAAAACAATTTCTACGATTGATATTAACTGTGATGACACTCATCCTATTACAACAACACTCTATTTGAACATTGGATCGGCACCAAGCTCTAGTACGACTAGATCTGCGCCGATCACAAGTTCTCCTTCCCCCTCAAGAACTGTGGTTACTACGCCACCCCCGCCACCAACAAGAACGGTTGTTACCGTACCACCTCCTGTGCCGACTTATTCAGAATCCACAGCTATCCGTAAATTTAGCGATCTATCTGACCCCTCTTCTTTAAATGTGGGGACTATCATTACTTTGGACAATTTATATTATGATTACGATAAATTCTTTATCCGCCCTGATGCCGCTATAGAATTAAACAAAGTGGTGGCCTTATTGCGCCAGTATCCTTCGATGGAACTAGAATTGTCCTCTCATACAGATGCTAGAGGGAGAGATGCCTATAATCAAACGCTTTCTCAAAAGCGGGCAGATGTAGCGGTGAATTATATTTCTTCTAAAGGTATCTCTAGAACTCGATTAATTTCCAGAGGAATGGGAGAAGAACAATTGCGAAATCATTGTTCGGACGGTATAAATTGCTCAGAATCAGAACATCAGGAAAATAGACGAACAGAAATTAGAATTGTGAAACGCTAACGTAAGACGGATTCGCAATCCGCCGTATGGTATCACATTGCGGATTGCGAATCCGCAGAACGTGGACGGATTGCGAATCCGTCTTACGTAACCCGCAACCTTTTTCTCAATTTCTGTAGTTTGGCTTACAAAATTTTATTTTACTAATAATAGAAGTACCAATTTAGCGTTAAACCCCATACACAAAGACAATTCTCTTCTAAGATTTCGACAAATTTTATCAAAAAAAGACAATTTTATCAAAACAGCAAAAGTAGTTGACCGTCAATTTATCCCGTAACGGGAAGTTACGGGGTAAAAGCGCACTATTACGGGGTAAATCCCGTTACCCCGTAATTTGAATTACAAAAAGTGTCAACCAATTGGATAAACTTGTACAAAAAAATAAGGAAATAGGAAAGTAAAGGCGTAGTCATTACAAACTGTCAAGCGGCTTACGAATGGCGGATATCTAGCATTTATTCTGTCAAATAACGGATAAATCCTAAATCATTTAATATCTTTGCAACGCATTTTGAAACACAATTCATTCTGCGTAGTTCAATAATACGGATTATTCTTAACTAGGAATAGTTGACATAGCCTGAGAGGCTTTAAGTAGTGTTGTTTATTTGTTTAGAATGTTTATTGAATCCGTTCAATACGTGCTGGTAACGCAACTCTCCGAGTTGCGTAAGTGATACTCATGGCGCAACTCGGAGAGTTGCGTTACCAGTACATATTGAACGGATTCTGTTTATTTGTTTAAACCACTGTTGCATAAACAGTTAAACACCTAAACAAATAAACCATCCTACTAAGTCCAATCTGAGACACTATTAGCATATACAAGTAGAATCCCTCTCAACAGCAGCTGTACTTTTACCTATTTCCAACCAGCGAAAAGACATCATTTACTAAAAATATACCCCATTCCTGTATGCGTAAGGAAGGGTTTTTCTTATGAGTAGCTTGACAACTGTAGCTCAGGCATCTTGCCCGAGATCAATAATCTACACGAAGAGTTGAAAAAAATAGTCCATGAATAGAATATTATTTTTTGTGCTGACCCTTTTGTTTACGCAAGAACTACTTGCCCAACAATTGCCTTTGTTTTCTCAATATAGAGAGAACTACATCGCTATTAACCCTGCAATGGTTAGTACGGAATATTTGTTGTATGAACAAAATCTTTCTTTTGGTGCGTCTTACCGTACCCAATGGAGGGAATTTGAAGGTGCTCCAGAGACGCAATTTATACGTGGAGAATACTTATATGAAGGAGGAAGCTTTAGTCTATTATCAGGTGGGTATCTAATGAATGACCAAACAGGCCCTACAGGCCTAACAGGTATTTATGGTAGAATAGGGGGCATTTTTACGGATGATCCTTATTATGGAGGTATTTCTGTTGGCTTGACGCTTGGGGCAGTGCAATATCGGGTAGATGTGCGAGAACTTCGCTTGCGAGACGATAACGATATTTTAGCAGGAGATAGCAAAACCCAAGTCTATCCAGACGTTGGAGTAGGCATCTACTACTATAAGCGTTTGTCAGGAGGCGGATTTTTAGACGATGATTATGTATATGCAGGGGTGTCTATTCCGCAGGCAATGGGTATCAATTTAGAATTTCAAGATGAACTAGGCTCTTTTGATGTAGAACGAAGCCGCCACTTTTATGCACAAGCAGGTATCTTACATACCCTAGAAGGAGAAAGTTATTTAGAATTGTCTTCTTGGGCGAAGTTTGTAGAAGGCGCACCCGTAAATGTTAATCTTAATTTTCGCTATCAAACCAATGCCAATATTTGGGTAGGAGTCGGCGGTTCTACTGCTGGTACTGCACATGTGGAAACAGGGGTACAACTAGGCGAAAATGCAGGTTTTGACAATAATATCCGTATTGGCTATAGTTTTGACTATACATTTAGTTCTTTCGGTCCGTCCGTAGGAACAACGCATGAAGTAAGCGTTGCTTATAGCTTGTTTACTAATTAAAAGTGAAATTAAGAATGAAGAATTAAAAATGAAGAATTACAGTTGCTTCGTGTCCCTCTAACTCTTCATTCTTCATTCTTCATTATCCATTCTTTATTATCCATAATAGAACGTCCATGAACAGGTTGTTTTTAATCATTTCAATATTTATACTAGGTCTTTTTGTGCAGACCGATTGTTGGGGGCAGACCGTCCAGATTGACAGTGTTTTTATTGCTCAGGGCGAAACAGGGGTGGTGGAAGTCAATACAGATGATTTCACAAGAATGGAATTCATTTCTATGACTATAGAATGGGATCCTACACTCATCCGTTATTTAAGCGTCTTTGATATAAACGATAAAGATTTTCCTAATCTAGGTTTCGATAATTTTGATGGATCAGAAGTAGCAAATGGGAAACTAAGTCTGACTTGGGCAGATGATGGAGGTACTGATCAAGCTAATTTTTTGGCGTTTTTTAAACTAGATTTTGAAGCAATTGGCCCCGTTGGCATATCTGCGCCTATTCGAGTATTGCGAGAGGGCTTGTCGCTACAAAAAGGAGATGGTCTAGCCGAAGCCGTTAATGATGATGTTTTTGCTTTATTTGAACATGGAAACGTCTCTATCAGACCACCAGCCAACCCACCAGGTAATGGAGGGAATACACCTGCGGTAGCAGATACGGTAAAATTTGACTTTAATACGACTGGCGAATTACTATGTATTAATCAACAAATGTGCTATAGCTTACTAGTGGAAGGGTTCGACAGTATATTAACTTTTACTGCGCCCGTTACTTGGAATACAGATGTACTGCAATTTAGTGATTTAGACAATTATAACTTAGAAGGACTCACCCAAAATAGTGTTCGATTTATTGGAGAAGGTGCACTTTTGATTACCCATGATATTACTATAGGAGGAGGAGCGGACGTATTGCTTTCAGGTGTTACTGTACCTGATGGGACGGCTATCATTGATATTTGTTTTAATGTCATTGGGGCGAATAATTTTGACCCATCCTTGATAACGATAGGAAATTCCGATTTAATTACGAATCAACAAGAAGTGGTAGATAAAGATGCGGAGTTTTTAGAATTGAAAAGTACTTCCACTCCATTTGAATCTGTTAACTGTGACGAGTTAATTATTTTAAATACCACTTGTTCTAAAGGAATCCCCGGAGAAACAGTCTGTGTAAATGTTACCGCTGCCAATTTTAACAATGTTGGTAATCTATTGCTACCCCATGAGTGGGATGCAGATGTAATGGAATTTGTGGAATTACAAAGTGTCAATTCTGAATTATCAGGTTTAGCAATTGTGGATGAGCAACAAGGGAGTATTTCTTTGAGTTGGACTGGAACCGAAGATATTTCTTTAACAGGGCCTAGTACCACGCTTTACGCACTTTGTTTTAGATTAAAAGAGACAGCTATCGAAGGACAAAAATCACCAGTAACAATCAATGTAAATGATGGATTTATCGGCTCATTAGAGGCAAACTATGACGACATACGAATTACTGATGATTGTTCTATAGAAGTAGAAGCTGCTCCGCTTCCGGAGATTGTGTTAAGTGCATCAGATGGATCGGTCAATGAAGGGAGCAATGTTTGTGTAAACATTTCCGTAGAAAATTTCCAAGGTATTACTAGTTTTGAATTTCCAATTGTTTGGGACCCTGCTGTACTAGCGTATACAGGCAAAAAAGACGAAGCCTTTCCGGGAATTTTCTTTGATGAATCGGATAGTGATCAGGGTAAATTGAGAGTGCGTTGGGACGAAGCTACTTCCGCTACCTTACCAAATATGGAGACTTTATTTGCTATTTGCTTTGAAGCAATTGGAGCGGCAGATACGCCTACAGGAAGTTCCGCAATTGCTTTTCCTAGTACAACAGCAGAACCTGTTTTATTTTCCATAGGTACAACCGAACTAAATAGTAATGCAGATAATTTTGGTACAGTTGAGCTTATTAACGTAGCACCTTCAGCAGTTACTTTTTCAAGTAATCCTATGTCGAATATAAAGCGAAATACAGCTGTTTGTGTACCTATTACGGTTAATGGTTTTATAGATATTTTGTCTTTGCAATATAGTGTTGAGTGGGACTCTACCGTATTGAGATTTGATAGTTTGAAACAAGGAACGCTTCAAGATGTAATATTTGGAGAAGTAAATAATGGACTCTTAAATCTTTCTTGGTTTGATGAAGATTTTGAGGGCATTACTTTGTCAGATGGGGAGACTTTGGCAGAAATTTGCTTTACAACTATTGGAACATTTGGCGATCAAACAACACTCGATTTTACAGAAGGAGAAAGAGGTACAGAAATAAAGAACGCTGCCGAAGATGATCTTGTATTGATCAATTCTGGTAAAGAAATCAGTATCACGCCTTTTGGAATTGTATCGGTACAACAAGAATCTCCCTCTTGTGCTCAAAGTAATGGCTCTATTAGAGTAGAAATGACAGGGGGGACTTCTAGATATTTGGGTCTTTTTAATGTTAAAGGAAACGCAATTGAATCAAATGGAACTTTAAATAATCCTTTTATTACTTTAGAGAATGTGTCAGCAGATTTTGGGGAGGTTTGTTTAACGGTGGTCGATGCAGGTAATCCTAGTTTGAATGCGGACGATTGTTTTACTATAGAAATCAATGATGATAGAGTACCGATTGCATTAGCAGGCCCTGATTTGCCAGCAGGTTGTGTAGACCCTGATTCTGTAATGGTTCTTTTGGAAGGAGATTTTGAAGAAAACTCAAGTGGCTCTACTAGTGGGGGAAGTATAGATTACGAATGGTCTGTTTTAGACGGAAGTGGAGGGGGAATTGATGTTTTTGGAACTACCAATACGACTGCTATCGCTACCGCTCCCGGTACTTATATTTTAAAGATAACTAATGGAGATGGCTGTGTTGACACAGATACAATGATGGTGGTTCCTTCTGAACTACCTGAAATTAGCGCCGAAAATCCAGAACTTATTACCTGTAGAAATGAAGCAGTTATATTAACAGGGGAAGGAGAACAAAGAGGTGATGAATTTGTATATGAATGGAAAAATGAAGCAGGAGAAGTTATATCTGATGAGGATCCTTTTGAAATAAGGGTATCGGAAGGTGGTGTATACACTTTTGCCGTAGAGAACACGGAGAATAATTGTAAAAATGAACAAGAAGTACAGGTTAGGGTAGATATAGAAACACCTATGGCGAATGCAGGAGGTAACAAAGTGAAAGGTTGTGATGACTTGACGATTACCTTAGACGGTAGTGAATCTTCTAAAGGAGCTACTATCGAATATGATTGGGTGCCAGGACCAGATGCAAAAAATGGGGTCATTAACCCAAATAGTCAAACGCCTCAAGTTACCGCTACAGGTAGCTTTATTTTAACCGTTCAAAATAGACTGAATGGCTGTACGTCTGTAGATACAATGGAAGTCATTGCAGATAGAGAATTGCCAGTAGCTAGAGTGGTAGATAAGGCATTCATAGGTTGTTCTAATGCGCCTGCTACTTTGGATGGTACCGATTCTTCTCCCGGCAGCCAGTTTTCTTATACTTGGATAGTAAATGGGTTGACGGTTTCTGATAAAAAAACAGCGACGGTAAGGGACACAGGAGAATATTTATTGATAGTAATTAATGAGGAAAATGATAACTGTGTAGCGGATACCGCAAGGGTACGAGTAAGCGAAGACCAAACAATGCCGACGGTGGAAAAACCAGACGCTATAACGATTGGTTGTGATGCCGATTGTATTGATGCGACTATAAGTACGGATAATGAAGGGGCAGAATTTACCTATCAATGGTTAACGGAAGAAGGCGTGATTTGTGGAGGAGCTAATTCCTTAACTGCTCAGATTAGTTCTATTGGATTGTATAGGTTTATTATTACCAATACCGCCAATAACTGCTCGGATACCTCTAATGTAGTGGTGTTAGCGGATAGCGAAAATAATGCCTTCTCTGATGCTGGCGCACCTAGAGAAATCACTTGTTTGACGGATTCCACTACTTTAAACGGGACCGGTTCTTCACAAGGGGTAAATATTATTTATGAGTGGCGAGTAGAAGAGGAGCCTACTATTATTTCTACGGAAATGACGGCTATGGTAACAACCCCAGGAACTTACCAATTAACGGTCTTAGATACGGTATCTGGTTGTGAGAATGTTTCTTCTGTGCTCGTTACAGAAAATAAAGCGACACCCGAAGCAAATGCAGGGCGAGATATTCAAATTGATGGTTGTCAGTTCCCGCCTAACTTCCGTTTAGATGGTTCTAATTCCGATAGTGGAGAAGATATTGTTGCTGCATGGACAAGTTCTGGTGGCGAAATAAAAGGAGATACGTCTATTCTTAGCCCCAATATTGGTGCACCGGGCATCTATACCTTAACCGTATTAAATACGGAAACAGGTTGTTCTGCTTCTGATGAGGTGGTAGTGTCTTCCGAAATGTTTACACCTATTGCTTTCGCAGGAGAAGATCTAACGATAGATTGTACCAATAATACGGTATTTATTGATGCGAATAGTTCTGAGGTTAATGATGGAATTATCATTGAATGGACCACGGAAGATGGTCATATTTTATTGGGGGAAACAACTTTAGAACCCGCTGTTGATTCTGCTGGTACTTACGTTTTAACCCTTACTACCGTGGATGGTTGTACAGATTCAGATGAAGTAAGAATAGACTTAAATGCTACCTTACCGATGGTAGATGCGGGTGCAGACTTTCGGATTTTGTGCAATGAGCCAACTATGATTGACGCAACTAATTCTTCTACGGGACCAAATATATCGGCTACTTGGACTACAACGGATGGCAACATTTTATCGGGAGCTAATGATTTATTCTTGGAAATTGGGGCAGGCGGTACTTATGTATTGACGATTATAGATAGTACCAGTAATTGCCGAGCAATGGACGAGGTATTTGTAGATTCAGATGGTGAATTGCCGAATGCACAGGCAGGGGCAAACCAAGAGGTATGTAGCAAAGATGCGGTATTAAGTGCAATGGAAGTAAGAGAAGGAATTACGGGTAGATGGACAACTGCCAATGGCGGTGCGATTGTCGCAGATAATAGTCCAGAGACTAGCGTTTCTAATTTGGATAATGGAGATAATTTATTTATTTGGACTTTATCTACAGAGGAATGTCCTGCTTTCTCAGTGGACTCTATTATGGTAAATGTGGCTACGCTACCCAATGCTAGTGAAGATATTTTTGAATTGACGGCTGGTCAAGAATTAGCTACATTAGATTTGATTGAAAATGATAGAACGACTACCGCTAGTTTTGACATCAATTTATTATCTGAACCTACTGTTGGGAATTTAAGTGAAATAACAGAAGGGGTATTTGAATTTAGCATTCCAGAGAGATTTTTAGGCGCTCAAGAATTTGAATATGAAATTTGTAGTCAAACTTGCGCAGATGTATGCGATAATGCTTTAGTAAAAATAAATGTACGACCTGTTTTAGATTCCATCAATGTGAATCCCAATGCCATTACGCCCAATGGGGATGGACTGAATGATGTATTGACTTTTGATGCGCTATATTTTGAGGATTTCCCAGATAGTGAGTTGGTGGTATTTAATCGTTGGGGGGATATTATATATCGAGTAAGTCCGTATAATAATGATTGGAGTGGTCAAGCAACAGATGGAACGAATCTACCTGCAGGTACTTATTATTACGTATTAAGATTGGATATCTCCGAAGGAGAAATTATTCGAGGAGATGTTACTATTTTAAAGTAGAAGTCAGAGGTCAGACCGAAAAATTATATTTTTCTGTCAGAAGTCAGATGTATGACGTGTTCAAGAGAGGTCAGAAGTCAGAC